>ERZ802819.344-NODE-344-length-31405-cov-15.1137_pt1 | contig 31405 bp, 27 predicted proteins | sample MGYA00345647_ERZ802819 | MGnify/ENA primary metagenome ERZ802819 (study PRJEB30503, sample SAMEA104212355) | marine metagenome | biome: Westerlies Biome; feature: [SRF] surface water layer (ENVO:00010504) within the epipelagic zone...; material: water...
CTAAAAGGCTGTCTCTCGAATTTGTAAGACTAGGTCAACAATGGGTTTAACCCAAGAACAGGAGAAAGATTGATGGCTACTGGTACAGTAAAATGGTTCAATGGAACTAAAGGTTATGGTTTTGTTGCCCCAGACGACGGGGACGCAGATATTTTTATTCATATCTCGCAAGTTCAACAGTCAGGTCTAAATGAACTTCAAGACAATCAAAAGATATCTTTTGACGTTGAAGAAGGTCGCAACGGCAAGAACCAAGCTACAAATATCAAATTGACGTAATTTAAACTATCGTTTTTCGGTTTGTAGTATAGCATTTTCCCATTCTGCTAAGAATTTTTGCTTTTTAAATTGGTCTAAAAACACCATTAAACCGGGTCCAAGTTTGATCCGGTTTAACGAGTTCTCTTCGTATGTACTTAAGCTCAAATTATACATTGTTCTTTGAGTGCTTGACACGAATACAGTTTCTAACACGTGGTCAATGAAGAGTTTCGCTGATCGTTCGTTGCCAGAGCTTGTCGGTAATATCATTGATCGAGACATAACAGTTGTCATATCGGAAGGATAGATCACTACGTATTTATCTGATAATGGATGATTATTAGCATAGCTGCCTAAAACATTATAAGCTATATCAATTTCTCCCGAAACTACATCTTCGATCATATTCGATGAACAACAATACAAATTTGTTTCAAGTTGGCCCATAACCTCGGTTAAACGCCAGTACGTTTCTGTTGCTCTTGCATCCTGAGTTGCAAATAAATAACCTAAACCTGATCGTCTTAGATCATATGTACCCATTCTGCGTTTGAACCGGTCTGGGTTCTCTCTTAGCTTGTTAATTAATTCTTGCCGTGTTCTGGGAAAGTGATCATGTTTAAATGCTGTTTTGGAAATTACGATCGCGGCAGGTTCTTGAGTGAAGCCAAAGATCATATTATTCCATATTGACCAAGACGGGATAGTTATATCGATGTTTGGTTTATAGGTCTTTGCAAATCCGTCGTTAGCCAGCTTTACTTGAAGGTCCATTGCACTTGATATTATCAAATCATAAGAGGTTTTTTTGCTGTACATAACTTTCATAACATCGGTGGACGATACTACGCTGTAATCAATCCCATAGTTGGGATATCTTTCTAGAAACAGCTCAATCATTGGGGCAAAGTATTTGATGTCCGCTGTAGAAATTATGCTTAATTTACTTTTTCCAGTCTGATTGCCAAAAAATGCCCTTTCTTCTACTTCAAAAGCATTAGTGAGATTCGCAAAAACTAATGAGATGGCAAGAAAAAAGAAACGCATGCACCTCCTCCTACTAGATTTTTAATTTCTAACTTTCCCTTGTGGGCTTGTATTACTTCGTGAACTATCGTCAATCCTAATCCTGATCCGATAATGCCCTCAACGTTTTCACCACGTTTGAAACGCTCGATCAATCTTGATGGCTCGTCTAACGTAAAACCTGAGCCTGTATCATTCACTTTAATCTCAATATATGTTTTTTTAGATGATAACATGGTTGTATGTACTGTGCTATCAACTGGTGAGTATTTAATTGCATTGTCTATTATGTTGTACAACGCGTTTTGAAGTAAAATGGTATCCCCAACGACATTGGCCTGGCAGAAAAACTGGTATTGCAAAGATATATCACGTAAATCAGCTACAGGTTGTAACCGCTCCACTGTATCACTTATCAACTGATTCATGTTTACTTTTTCTAGAACTAAATTATCTGCTCGTAATGTTACCATGGCGTGATCTAAAAGCTGTCCAGCAGCTCGCGAGCTCTCATCAATAGCTCGTATTATTTCTTTTATATGTTTGCGGTTTTTGGGCTTGTCTAGATGTCTTAGTATCATTTCCGCTTGGGCCCGCACTACTGTCAAAGGTGTTCTTACTCGATGAGCGGCCTCGGTTATAAAATCTTCTGATCGCGTTAGAGATTTTTCAAGCCTGAGCATTAGAGAATTAAGTGAAGAAACAAGCGGAACCATTTCTGTAGGAACTGATGTGGCTAATGGGCGTAAATCCTTTGGCCCACGCTTAGAAATTGACCTCGTTAATCTTGCCAAAGGGTTTACGGCCGATCTAGCGAGCATAAAAGACAGTACCGCTGCAATAAGAAAAAATGTCACTCCAACTACGAGTGAAGCTCTACTTGTATTGGCTAAAGTTTTTGTCAGTCCATTAAGGGTTTGTGCGACACTCACCTCCAGAGCAACTGGCTGGCCACTTATTGAAAAAAGACGTTTTACAGTTACTACCCTTACATTCTGCTCCAGAAAATTACCTGATAAATATGCTATGTTGTTGGTTTCAAAAGCGTCAGCTTTTGGTAAAAATTTGTAACCAGACAAAAATTTATTATCTAGCTTTATGGAATAAAAAACTCTTTCATCTGTGACTGTGTCAAGCATTGAAAGAGACGAGTAGGGTAGATCAATGCTAAGTTCTCCCTTATTAAATCTACTGCTATCTATAATGGAAGTTGCTGAGGCTAGCAGAATGTTATCCTGGCTAGATTGTGCGATTTGCCGAGATACTGATTGAATTAAAAAGTACAGGAAAATAGCGATTATGGCCGCGACTATTGTCAACAATGCAGAAAGCCGCCGCTTTATGGATCCTTTGACAATAGGCTTTTTCATAAAATTATCGATTTTTCTAACTTGTAACCCATGCCGCGGATTGTTGTTATTGATATGTCTGCGCCCACCAGATGACGTCGAAGTCTGGCGATATACACCTCTATCGCATTCTCAGTTACGGACTGGTCATATGAAAACAATCGGTCAACTAACTTCGATTTTGAAAAAACTTGACCAGGAGAGCTTATCAACAGTTCTAATAAACGCAGTTCACGCGTCCGTAATGTTACATGTTCCTTTCCGACACTTAGGGTCGCCGCTACTGGATCAAATGACACATTGCCGTGGGAAATATTTGTTTGAACTGAGTCCCCTTTCCGTCGAAGTACCGCTCTGCACCGAGCCTCCAACTCAGAGAAATCAATCGGTTTTGTCATGTAATCATCGGCTCCAAGATCTAAAAGACTGACCTTATCGGAAACTTCTGATCTGGCTGTTAGAACAATTATAGGTGTTTTATAATTTTTACTTCTTCTAGTTGTTAGAAAATCACGACCATCTCCGTCTGGTAGCATTATATCCAATAAAATTAGGTCATATTCAGTTGTAGCTGTATATTCGTTTGCGGTTGCAATGTCTTTTGCATGGTCAATCACATGACCGTCTAACGACAGTCTATCCACTACCACTTTAGCAAGGCTAATATTGTCTTCGACTAATAAGAATCTCATAAACTCGGTATGTCGCTATTTCGTGTCAGGCCAGTGTCAGGTTAAATAATCACTGTTCAATTCATGGGCAGAATCGCCTTTTATGTCAATTGGGAGGAAATTTGATGACATTGAAATTTGGTCGAAGAGCTGTGGTTGTGGCCGCCGCTGCGTTGTCTTTTGCAAATCCAGTATTTGCGGGGGGGCATCAAGTAGTTGATAGCATACATTTTGTAATTCCGGGAGGAGCTGGAGGTGGCTGGGACGGCACAGCTAGAGGTACTGGAGAAGCGCTGACCAATGCTGGCTTAGTAGGGTCTGCTTCTTATGAAAATATGTCTGGTGGCGGTGGTGGTAAAGCAATCGGATACCTTATCGAAAACGCTGAATCCAACCATGGTACTCTCATGGTGAATTCAACTCCAATCGTTATAAGATCACTTACGGGTGTTTTCCCGCATAATTTTCGGGATCTGACGCTCGTTGCTGGAACTATCGGAGATTACGCAGCACTAGTTGTTGGAAAAAATAGCTCGTTGAATTCAATGGGAGATTTAATGAGTGCCTATCGAGCTGACCCCAGTGGAACAGCAGTTGGTGGTGGCTCCGTCCCTGGAGGTATGGATCATCTAGTTGCTGCAATGGTTATGCAAGCAGCTGGTGAAGACCCAACCGCAGTCAAATATATTCCTTATGATGCTGGTGGAGACGCAATGGCAGCTTTGCTGTCTGGTGAAATAGATGCGCTCTCAACAGGATTTTCTGAGGCAGTTGCATTAGCGCAAGCTGGAGAAGTAAAGATACTTGGTGTTACGTCTGACGCACGGGTACCAGCTTATGACAGTGCTCAGACAATGAAAGAGCAGGGAATTGATACATCGTTCGTCAATTGGCGTGGTTTCTTTGCCGCTCCTGGATTGCCTTCTGATACTTTGGCTGCTTATCAGGACGCCCTAACAAAAATGTACGAAACTCCAGAGTGGGAAGCAGTGCGAGCACGTAATGGGTGGGTGAACATACATAACAATGGTGATGATTTTCGCGTATTCTTGGAAAATCAAGAAAAAGTCATTGGCGACTTAATGCGTCAATTGGGTTTTCTTTAATTAACTGTGAGATCGGCTTATTTTTTACGTGAGCCGATCTCTTTTTTCGGTAATTACATATTATGTCTTTTGATCGTTGGATTGCGTTAGTTATTCTAAGTATATCTTTGATTTACTCTTACGCTGCATTCTTCACAATGGACCACCTTTTGCCACCTTTTATGCAACGAAACCCAGTCTGGCCATCAACTTTTCCAAAGATTTTAGGGATACTTTCGATCATAGTTTCCTCAATCATTATTTTAGGTTTAGAAAAAAATAAACATAATATCAACGGCACAGAAATAGACTACCGTAGAATATTTGATTATAATTTGGGCCCAGCCATATTTTTAGTAATTATGATGGCTCTGTACGCGATCACACTGAGGCCGTTAGGCTTTTTCATTTCAACAATTACTTTTCTTGCAGTATCCGGCTATGTTTTGGGAGAGCGCAAAATTATAATTTTGTTCTTTGTCGCAGCCTCAGCGTCATTTATTATATGGTATTTAGTAGAGCAAGTATTAGGTATTTATTTGCGTCCGCTTCCAACAATATTTTAGAGGGTAAACATGCTTGAAGGTCTATTGATTGGTCTAGAAACTGCATTCTCTCTAAAAAATTTATTTATGGTAGTTGGAGGTTGCATCATTGGGACTTTCATTGGAATGCTACCCGGCCTTGGACCTATGTCTATAATCGCCATTATGATACCGGTTGCTATCACCTTGGGTGATCCAGCTGCGGCTCTGATCCTTCTCGCTGGCGTCTATTATGGTGCAATATTCGGAGGCTCCACCTCATCCATACTGTTAAATGCTCCCGGTGTGGCTGGAACTGTCGCAACCAGTTTTGACGGCTACCCTATGGCTAAAGCAGGGATGGCGGGAAAAGCTCTTACAATAGCTGCTATTTCATCCTTTGCTGGTGGCACGATCGGTGCCATTTTGTTAATGATATTTGCGCCCGCATTATCATCAGTAGCATTGCTTTTCCATTCAGCAGAGTATTTCGCTTTGATGATTGTAGGATTGAGTGCAATAGCCGCCTTTGCTGGAACTGGGCAGGTGTCTAAAGCAATTTTAATGACATTGCTTGGTTTAATGATGGCTACAGTTGGTGAGGGGGCTTTGTATAACATGCCTCGATTTACCATGGGTCTTATGGACCTGCAGTCAGGTTTTAGTTTTATAACGCTTGCAATGGCTATTTTTGCATTACCAGAGGCTATCTTTTTAGTTTTAAATCCAGCAAGAGCTTCCCACAGCGAGAGTAATAAAATCGAAAATTTACGCATTACAAAGGAGGAGGCAAAATCTATAGCTCCTGTAATAGGGCGGCAGTCTGTCCAGGGTTTTTTTATAGGCGTGTTGCCGGGTGCGGGGGCAACTATTGCATCATTTTTGGGGTATGCAGTTGAACGTAATATTGCTCCTGCTCACGAGAAAAAAGATTTTGGAAAAGGCTCAATTAAAGGTCTGGCTGCTCCAGAAACGGCGAATAACGCTGCTTGTACTGGATCTTTTGTGCCCCTCCTAACGCTAGGAATTCCGGGATCTGGTACAACAGCTATATTACTGGGTGCCTTAATAGCATTAAACGTCAGTCCAGGTCCGAGATTAATGACCGATGAACCACAAATTTTTTGGGCTGTAATTATTTCGATGTATATTGGAAACTTAATACTGCTTATTCTAAACCTGCCTTTAATTCCATACATTGCAAAAATTCTTACAATTCCTAGAACATTTCTTATACCATTTATCTTATTTTTTACTCTTATGGGAAGTTATATTGGCCAAAATAACGCCACTGAACTTTTAATATTAGTTGGGCTTGGGGTTTGTGCTACCATCATGCGATTAGCTAATTATCCAATGGCACCATTACTTATTGGGTTTATTTTGGGTCAAATGCTTGAAGATAATTTCAGTAGATCCATGCAACTTTATGATGGCATTAATTTTATCATGGAGAGGCCTATGACGATGGTCCTTCTGTTTCTTGCAGCCTTTTTAGTCATCCTGCCTTATCTTCGGTTGGCCAAATCAAAAAAAGCGAGTTAAGTTTTCTGATAAGCTCGAAGGTGGGTAAAGACTATTTTCGATTATGAAAAATAAATCCAAGAAAATTTAATAAAATTTGAGCGGCAAGGATCGTAGTTGATCCCGAATGATCGTAGTCTGGTGCAACTTCTACTAAATCTATCCCAACAACTTTATTTTGCTTTGATAAGCCCTGTAATATTTCGAGCACTTCGTAGTAAAGAAAGCCACCGTGACTTGGTGTGCCAGTTCCAGGTGCAATTGATGGGCAAAAGGCGTCAATATCAATAGTTACGTAAACGTTTGCGTCTTTAGGAATTCTACCTACCAAATTCTTTGGTCCTATTTTTCGTGTTTGACGAACTGATAAAATATCTGAATTCATCTCTTTTGCGCTTTCATATCCCTCTTTTGCAGTAGAACTCACATTTCTGATCCCAACTTGGGTTAGCCCAGCAACATAGGGTTTTTCAGCAGCTCTTCGCATTGGATTGCCATGTCCATACTTTACACCATGTCTTTCATCTACAAAGTCCAGATGAGCATCTATTTGAAGTATGTGTATTGGACCATAATCTGAAAAAGCATTTATACAGGGTATGTTTACCGAATGATCTCCGCCCAGTACAACTGGTAAAGCGTCGGCAGCCAGTATTGATCTGACGCCAAGTTCAATATTTTCATGGCTTTTTAGTGTGTCAGTGTGAATAATGTCTGCGTCTCCAATATCCACAATCTTAACATTTTCGGTTAAGTAAGTTATGTCATCTTCATGATCATAAGCGCCTGCATGTCCAAAACTGAACAAAGTTGATGCTTCACGAATGCCTCTTGGGCCGAACCTAGCTCCAGCCCGCCACTGTGTGCCAAAGTCGAATGGTGCTCCAAGTACCGCTACATCTGCATTAATTTTTGACCAGTCTGTCACCAACTCACGTTTTGCAAATGTAGAAACACCTACAAATGGCAAATCTAATCTTCCAGTTTCATATCCATGGTTCGACATTTAATTCTCCCTTAATACCCGATATGGTAAGGAGTATAAAAAATAAACCAACCAAAACCTATAAATGTGCTCACAGTGATAAAGAATTTATTTTTGATTATTGAGTTTTTGTGCAAGAAAGTCATCTAGGGCGGTAATAGAACTTTGAAAATCAGTAATGGACTAGTAAATGACATACAGTAATCTTCTCGGTAATAAAGATTGGGGATTCCCGGTCCCTATATTTTATGGTCCTGGGCGTATCTCTGATATTGGATCGATTTGCAAAAATCTTGAAATTCGAAACCCTCTTATTGTAACTGATAGAGGAAGTTCAAAGTTATCATTCATACAGGAATTACGCAGTTTACTTTCAAAAAATGGAATATCTAGTGAAGTATTTTTTGAGATTTCCCCTAATCCGATAGGTGATGAGATTGGAGCTGGTTGTAATGCTTATAGAGACGGAAAGCATGACTCTATAATTGGTATTGGTGGTGGAAGTGGTATGGACGGCGCAAAAGCTATTTGTCTTACTGTAAATAACGATATCGATTTATGGGCTTTTGATTACAACAAACCAGTACCACAAGTAGCGGGTACAAACCCATTTCCAAAGTTGATCACGATACCAACAACTGCTGGCACAGGTGCTGAAACAGAAAGCACTGCAATGGTAACGCACTCTGAAAAGGGTATGAAATTTTGCCTTGATCATCCTCGGCTTAAGATAAGTGCTGCAGTTCTAGATCCTGTTCTAACGGTAGGATTGCCTGCTAATTTAACCGCATGGACAGGTGTTGATGCGTTAACACACGCAATTGAGGCATATATTGTACCGGATTTTCACCCATTATGTGATGGAGCGGCTATTGAGGCTTTAAAGTTAATCAATAAATATTTAGTTACTTCCGTCGAAGAGCCAGAGAATTTAGAAGCCCGTGGTGGCATGTTAGTAGGATCTTGCCTGGCAGGAATTTCATTTCTGAAGGGTTTGGGTTTTGTTCATGCTATTTCTCACATGGTGGGTGCTGAGTTCGATACTCAACATGGCTTGACCAACGCAATCGTTTTACCAGTCGTACTTCGTTACAATCTTCCATCTTTGGACGAAAAGCGTCGGCAAATGGCTGATGCACTGAATATAAATGACAAAACAACTGATGGTTTTGTGGGAGATATAGAAGCCACTCTTAATCGTCTTGATATACCTAAGTCTTTGAGTAGTATTGGAGTTCCGTTAGATTGTGCAAGCAGAGTTGCAGAAAAAGCGATGTTTGATAGTGCTGCATCGACAAATCCTGTGAAGGGAAATTCAACAGATATTAAAGCACTTATTGAAAGATCTATTTTAGAAGCCCGTCGGCTCTGATAATCAGAAACGATCAATTGTTAGGAATTGTTCCTTTTTCTTTTCGAGATCCCAAAAATTAAAACTAGGGGAAGCTCCTTTAATGTCAGCTCTCAAAGAGGTGAAATCTTTGCTAGCTAAGTCTGCACTTCGTTCCTTACTACTTATCACTTTGTGAGCGATTGACTTGTTATATGTTTGTTTGTCAGTGATCATTTTCCACTCCATAGATACTGCTCTTACGCTAGCAAGGCGCATGCCAGATCAAAAAAAATTATTTAAATCATACTGATAAATTTTATAGCACAAAGAGTTCAAAACTTTGGTTTGCAACTACATATTACTTAATTGGCGTTGCCCCAGTTTCAACTTTTACGAATTTATCATTCCTTTTGGTCTATACAGATAAGACTGCTTCTTTCGAACCATTCGGGAAAGAGATAAAACTATGCTCCACTAAAATGTCATTATTTTCATAAACGCATCTCAAAAACCGCAATGTATAACACAACTCGCTCTAGGCTTACGCTAGGTTATGCAGAGTTTTGCTTGAAAACATTAGTCTAGCAGCCTATCTGCCCATTGCGGGTGAGTTTACGGTTCTAGTAGAGATAGGTTAAATTTGTGACAATTTTTTTAATAGTGCCTATAAATTAAGATTTTTTATTATTATTACGCACTAAGTTGGTTAAAAAAATTAATCCCACTTGATGCTACTGAATTGCTATTTATTGCCTGAGTTACAATGTGAACATGAGTTGTGCGCAAGGCCAACAATCTGATTTGGAGTCATTATGAATTTATTTAAATCGTCTTACGGAGAAACGCTGCTTAGTAATCGTCTGATTGCTGTTTTCTTCTTATTGATTATTACAATTGGCATGTCATTTGGTGCCAAAAACCTGTATTTTGATAATGACTACCGTGCATTTTTTGGCGACGCCAATCCTCAACTGGATGCTTTTGAAAGACTGCAAAAGACTTATACAAAAATCGATAATGTACAGTTTGCATTTGAACCAAAGGCCGGAAGTGACGCAAGTTCTGTGCAGATCCTTGCGGCGGTCGAAGAGTTAACAGAGCTGGCATGGCAAATCCCGTACTCCCTTAGAGTTGATAGTATATCAAACTATCAGCACACTGAGGTGGAAGATGATGATTTAATTGTTGAGGATTTGTACTCCTACGCCGATGAGTTGGAGCAATCAGAATTAGATGATATCAAAAATATCGTTACCACCGAGCCGTCAATTATTGGTCGCTTGCACGATCCAGACCATAAATCTACTGCTGTCACTGTTACAGTCCAGTTGCCTGGTGAGAACCCAACAGAGGTTGTGGAGGTCGTAGAAGCCGCTAGAAACATCAAAGATGAAATTTTAAAAAAACATGACGTAAATATTAGACTTGGTGGTATCGCCATGTTTAATAACGCTTTTTTTGAGGCTTCTGAAAGTGACATGACAACTTTGATGCCTGCCATGTATTTGGTTATTCTAATAGTTACATTTTTACTAATTAGATCGGTCTATGCTACTGCCATGGTAATTCTAATTATTATCCCCAGTATTACATTTGCAATGGGTTTTGGTGGATGGATTGGTGTTGGATTAACTCCACCCTCTGCAAGCGCCCCGACCATCATAACTACACTTGCAGTCGCTGACTCGATACATTTTTTGGTCACAATGTTCAATCGCATGAGGGCCGGTTTTAGCCAACGCGAGGCAATAATTTACAGTTTAAGTGTAAATGGAAAGCCTATATTCCTTACTTCTATCACCACAGCTGTTGGTTTTTTATCTCTGAACTTTTCGGACTCGCCTCCTTTTCATGATCTGGGAAATATTACTGCTGCCGGCGTGATGGCTGCTTGGTTATTTTCGATTGTATTGCTCCCAATTCTCATGAGTATTGTAACTGTGAAGCCGAGAGAAACTTTGGGTTTTTTGAATAAACATATGGAAAATCTGGGAAAGTTTATTGCTTCAAAATATAAGGTAGTTCTTGCGTTGTCGGTCGTTGCTTCGGTGCTAATTACTTCTGCGATCACTCGAAACGAAATTAATGATGATTTTCTGAAATATTTTGATGAGGACATTACCTTCCGGGCTGATACAGATTGGATAAGTAAAAATCTAACTGGTTTGAATCAGATTCAATTTGATATGCAATCGAAAAAACCAAATGGCATCAGCGATCCTAAATTTTTAACAAACCTGGAGGCTTTTTCTCAGTGGGCAAGAAAACAGGATGTGGTTACCAATGTCCAAAGTATTACCGATGTATTTAAGCGTCTTAATCGAGACTTAAACGGTGGCGATACAAATTTTTACCAAGTTCCGGAAAGTCGAGAGCTTGCAGCTCAATACCTTCTTTTGTATGAGTTGTCGCTGCCTTTTGGCTTAGATCTAAATAACCAAATCGATATTGATAAGTCGTCTACTCAAGTTATTGTTACGATTGAAGATCTAACTACAAATGAAATCAAGGCATGGATCAAAGAGGCGGAAACTTTCCTAACTGAGGAGTTAAGCATGGATGCCGTTGCGGCAGGGCCAACAGTTATGTTTTCGTATATTGCAGAAAGGAATATCCAGGGTATGCTCTGGGGAACGCTTTATGCTGTACTTATTATTTCTGGAATAATTCTCATTGCACTTAGAGACGTCAGGCTTGGATTACTAAGTTTGGTGCCAAATATACTTCCTGCCGCTCTGGCATTTGGGGTGTGGGGTATGTTTGTTGGTCAGGTAAATATGGCTGTCGCCGTGGTGACTGGAATGGCTTTAGGCGTTATTGTCGATGATAGCGTGCATTTTTTAACAAAATATCAGCTTGCTCGGAAGAACGACAACTTATCTGCTGAGAAAGCGGTTGTTTCGGCTTTCGGTGGGGTAGGAACAGCTTTGCTAGTCACCACCGTTATACTAGTTGCGGGCTTTGCTATCTTAGCTCAGTCAAGTTTTGGTTTAAATAGCGCTATGGCTAGTTTGACTGCTATTTCTCTATTTATGGCATTGATAGCCGATTTAACCATTTTACCTTCTTTACTGATACTATTGGATAGAAAAATGAGTAAACAAGAACCACAGTCAGATATTGTAGCAGCTTAACTAATTTATAGGATTATCTAATGAAATTTATACAAATACTATGTGCCGTAATATTTCCTTTTATATTGTCCACAGGGCTTAATGCGTCTGATGGAAGAGGGTTGGAAATCGCAGCAGAAGCGGATAACAGAGATATTGGATTTGGTGATACTATTTCTACGATGACTATGACCCTCTATGACCAATACGGAAATACGACATCGCGGAAGATCAGAAACAAAACATTGGAGGGAACAGACCAGGGCGACCTTTCTCTGGTTATTTTTGATACTCCTGCAGACGTAAAGGGAACAGCCTTTTTATCGCACACCAAGAAAGCAGGATCAGATGACCAGTGGTTATATTTACCTGCCTTGAAGCGTGTAAAGCGAATTGCCTCCTCTAACCAGGCTGGGCCCTTCATGGGTAGTGAATTTGCCTATGAAGATATTTCAAGCCAGGAGCTTGAAAAGTATACCTATAAATATTTACGAAATGAAGATTATGGCGGGCTAGATTGCTTCGTGGTCGAATATGATCCAGTTGATCGAAAAAGTGGTTATTCGAAGCAAATTGTTTGGATTGACTCCAAAGAGTATCGCTCGCACAAAATTGAGTTTTATGATCGCAAAGAAAGCTTACTCAAAACGTTAGTATATACTGGTTACACTAAATATAATGATAAATTTTGGCGAGCGGATGTGTTTGAGATGCAAAATCATCAAACTGGTAAAAAAACTATTTTGAATTTTGAAGATTGGGAATTTCAAACAGGTTTGAGCGCAAAAGACTTTAATAAGAAATCACTAAAAAAAGTTCGTTAATGCAAAGCCTAGGTAAAACAGTATGTTTATGTCTAGTATTAGCCACTCAATTAAATGCAGAGGCGACTGGGTCGCTAGAAATTACAGGATCTTATTTCCCAAAGTCTGAAGGTGAAAGTTTTGGCACAAATATTACAGCTGAGGCTAAGGTAGTTGGATATGAAGATTTATCCGAAATTCAACTCGAATATGAGCTTATAATTAGAAAAAGCCTAAATGATGGTGGAATGGATATAATAGAACCACGCCAGTTGGTTCTTTCGAAGACTTTTGGAGAAATAGATGCTTATTTTGGCTATAGGCATACATTTTGGGGAGTTGCTGAAAGTAGAAACATTGTTGATTTGATAAACCAACAAGATATGGCAGCAGGTATTTCTCCAGATAATAAACTTGGTGCACCGTCTATATCTTTTGAGACATATTTAGGGTCTGGAGATTTTCAATATTGGTATATGCCACGATTTCGTGAACGCACTTTTAATGAAAAAGATGCTCATCCTGGATTTGGTCTTCCAGTTTTTCCTGCAGAGTTTGCACACTCAAAAGGGGTGGAAGCTATTGATCAAGCTTTAAGATATGGTAATTCGAGTGGAGACGTCGACTTTGCATTCAGCCTATTTGATGGAACTGCAAGAGAACCTTTTATTGTTGTTGACAGCGCGGAACGAGGTATTGTTCCATTTTATGAGCGAATGCGGTCAGTCGGTTTGGAACTGCAATATACCGGGGAATCTATCCTATACAAATTAGAAGGTTTGACTGGAGCCCAAGGTGACGAGAATTTTAATGCAGCAGTTCTTGGTGCAGAGAGAACAGTATATTCAATTCTTGATACACCATGGGATATGGGCTTAATAGTTGAATATCAATATGATGATAGGGTTCAGGCGCAAATAGAACGACTGTTTGTATCTGGAGTACGATTAACTTCCAACGATGAATTCGACACTAGTCTTCTTGTTTTGTATACTGTTGATGACGATCTGAGCCAGTCCATATTTGGTTTGGAGGCCTCACGACGGCTAAGGAACGGAATGACGTTAGATTTCAATTACTTACTTTATCAGTCTGACGAACAGCAGCTGCCACTATATTCGCTTATAGATGATAGTGAATTGAGCCTAACTCTCGGTTATTACTTTTAGAATTTGCCATAAACATTTCGTAAATAAATATTGTTTTTCATAAGCAATCTAAAAGCTTTCATAATTGAATGGGTGGAGCAAGATATTTTTTCCTAGTTTACTAAATTTGTCATAAACATTCTTTTTAATATTGATTTTTATCGCGCGGAAAGATTATGAAAGTTTTAGGAAAGAATTTGGGAATTATTTTAATGGAAATTCCAAAAATACGTAATATGGAAGAATTTGCTGCTTTTAGTGGGGTCTCAAGACCCACTGTGTCAAGGTTTTTTCATGATCCAGATAGTGTTAGAAGAGTAACACGAGAAAAGCTTGAGCGAGCACTAGAGCAATGTGATTATCGTCCAAATATATTTGCGATTAACCAAAATCGAAAATTAACTAAAAACCTCGGTATTGTAGTTCCATATCTGGCAGATCCATTTTTTGCAGAAATTGCAAGACGTATCGAAACTTTAATAATTGCAGCTGGTTATAGGCCAATACTATTGAGTTCGCATGGCGATCCACTTCTAGAGTCAGAAAACTTAGAGTCTTTGCGCTCAATTAAACCTGCAGGGGTGCTGCTTGCTCCATTGGGACGGAGCTCCAATATCTCTGATATTGAAAAATTTTGTTTGGATGTGCCAACGGTTCTCTTTGACTCAAACATAGAGGGGGTAGGGGATGCGTTCGTCGGGCATGACAACTTTCAAGCTACATCAGTTATGATTGAATATTTAACAAGAACAGGAGAGCCTCCTGTCTTTTTCGAAATGCGTGATCCACCCAACCCCAATGCTGGAAAGAGAAGAAAAGCCTATGTGGAGGCCATGAATAAAAAAGAATTGGAACAACAAATTATCCAAATTGATGGAGATGGATGGCAGCTGGAAGAAATTGGTTATCGTGGCGCTGTAAAGGCTATTAATGGAAAAGAATTATCTCGTTCTACAGTTTTCTGTAGTAATGACCGTCTCGCTATTGGGTTTCTAACAGCAGCTTACGAGTTGGGAGTAAAGGTTGGATTAGCTCCAGATTGTGACTTGCGAGTAGCAGCGCATGACAATCATCCAGTCTCCCATTTCACCTGTCCAAGATTGACTACTATATCGCATAACTTTGCAGCAATTGCGCAGAAGAGTGTTGATACAATTATGGCCCTGATCGAATCAGGAGAACGAAGCCAAGAGAGAACAACAACTCTCTTTGACGGTGAGCTGATTATGAGAGCTTCTGCTTAACTCTTTAATTATAATAAAAAAAATAAAATAAATTTACGCGCGTAAAGAAAAATATTGACGCCTGATGTAGTTGATGAGTAGGCTTGGATTATGATTTAAATTAGGGAGGAAGACGTATGTCTTTGAAAAACATACTTAAGGCGGCTACTGCTATTTCGGTTTTTTCCGTTGGTGCAGCAGTTGCTGATAATCTTGTTATAGCTACGGTTAACAACGGTGATATGATCCGAATGCAGGGACTGACGGATGATTTTACGTCAAAAACTGGCCATACAGTCGAATGGGTTACTTTAGAAGAGAACGTTCTGAGGCAGCGTGTTACAACTGATATTACGACCAAAGGTGGCGCTTTCGATATAATGACTATCGGAATGTATGAAACGCCAATTTGGGGTTCTAATGGTTGGCTTGTACCACTCGATGATATGAGTGCTGAATATAATGTGGGCGATATCTTGCCTGCAATGTCTGGTGGTTTGAGCCATGATGGCACTCTATATGCTGCGCCATTTTATGGCGAAAGCTCTATGATTATGTATCGAACTGATTTAATGAAGGCGGCTGGTTTGGAAATGCCAGCAGCACCTAGTTGGTCATTCATTGCCAAAGCGGCACGTCATATGACTGACCGTGACAAAGGAATAAATGGTGTTTGCCTTCGTGGGAAAGCAGGCTGGGGTGAAGGTGGTGCTTTCATAACGGCAATGTCAAATTCCTTTGGCGCACGCTGGTTTGATGAAGATTGGAATGCTCAATTTGATACGCGAGAGTGGTCAGATACTCTAAATTTCTTTGTGAATATGATGAGTGACTCTGGCCCCGCCGGTTATGCAACAAACGGTTTCAATGAAAATTTATCTTTATTTCAGCAAGGTAAGTGTGGAATGTGGATCGACGCAACAGTTGCAGCATCTTTCGTAACTAATCCGAAGGACTCTACCGTAGCAGATAAAGTAAGTTTTGCACTTGCACCTGATAATGGAATGGGTGTCAGATCAAACTGGTTATGGGCATGGGCTCTTGCAGTGCCTGCCGGTACGCAGAAAGAAGCTGCCGCAAAGCAATTTATTGAGTGGGCGACTTCTAATTCTTACATAGAGTTGGTCGCGGCAAATGAAGGCTGGGCAAATGTACCACCTGGTGCGAGAACGTCTCTTTATGAGAACCCGAATTACACATCTGTACCATTTGCAAAGATGACATTGGACTCAATACTTTCAGCCGATCCAAATAACTCTACAGTGGACCCGTCTCCATATGTTGGCATTCAGTTTGCAGCCATTCCAGAATTTGCGGGAATAGCTACAGAAGTAAGCCAGGAGTTTTCTGCGGCATACGCTGGTCAGCAATCGATAGCAGATGCTCTGGCAAAAGCTCAGGCTATTACCAACGATGCAATGGAAGCCGCTGGTTACCGCTAGTCTTACTCCCGATCGCCAAGGGGCGAACATATTTTCGTCCCTTGGCTAGTGTAATTTTCTATCTCATAATTAACGTATCTGCGACATCAGTTAAGAAGGGATGGCAATGTCTACACAGCAATCTAGATCAGCTGCAAAATTGATGTTGGCCCCAGCCGTCTTTTTACTTATGGCTTGGATGTTGGTTCCACTTTCTATGACCTTATATTTTTCTTTCAAGAAATATCTTCCTTTGAGGGGAGGAGATCTAGGTTGGGTAGGCTTTGATAATTATACTCGTTTCGTTTCTTCCAGTTCTTTCTGGCCTGCGATTGGTACAACCTTTCTTATAGTTGGTGGTGTTCTTGTAATTACTGTGATGCTGGGAATTCTTTTTGCATTACTACTTGATCAGCCCTTTTGGGGCCAAGGTATTGTAAGAATTATGTTTATCGCACCATTTTTTGTGATGCCAACTGTTTCTGGTTTGGTTTGGAAGAATATGTTCATGGACCCTGTTAATGGGTTTTTTGCTCACCTGTCTAAGGCTTTTGGATCAGATCCAATCCAATGGTTGAGCCAAGAATCCATTTTATCGTTAACGATTATCTTAAGCTGGCAATGGTTACCTTTTGCTACTTTGATCCTCTTAACGGCAATACAATCATTAGATAGTGATCAAATTGAAGCAGCAGAAATGGATGGCGCACGTTTATTAGGAAGATTTTGGTTCATTATTATTCCACATTTAGCACGCGCAATTACTATAGTTATTTTAATCCAAACTATTTTTTTATTGGCCATTTTTGCTGAGATATTTGTCACAACAGCTGGTGCTTTTGGAACAAAAACTTTGACCTATCTAATTTTTCAAAGAGTATTGGAAAGTCAAAACGTTGGTTTGGGCTCCGCTGGGGGTGTGTACGCGATTATACTTGCAAATATAATAGCCATTTTTCTAATGCGCATCGTTGGAAAAAATTTGAGTGACTGAGGATTGATTGCTATGGCTCGAGCTATTTCGAAAAAAAATAAAATAATCAACTCTCTTATCGCTTGGACAATTGGCTTAATAATATTTTTCCCAATTTTATGGATAATAATTTTGTCATTTAAGACTGAGGGTGATGCAATAAGAAGTCCAATAGCAGTTATCTTTTCAAACTGGACTTTTGAGAATTATTTTGTAGTTCAAGATCGTTCAGATTATTTTAAACACTTCTATAATTCTGTATTTATTGCATTTGGATCGACTTTTTTGGGGATTTTAATTGCAGTTCCTGCTTCTTGGTCAATGGCCTTTGTTCCTTCGAAAAGGACACGAGGTATTCTCTTATGGATGCTCTCAACAAAGATGCTTCCAGCAGTAGGCGTTCTTTATCCAATTTATATTCTTTTTATTGCGCTGGGGATTTTAGACAGCCGTGTGGGATTGGTAGTAGTTTTGATGTTGATGAATTTACCAATTATTGTTTGGATGCTTTACACATATTTTAGGGAAATTCCCGAAGAAATTCTTGAGGCCTCTAGAATAGACGGGGCTGGATTGCGCGAAGAAATACTTTTTGTTTTAACGCCAATGGCTTTGCCGGGTATAGCTTCAACCGTTTTGCTCAATATTATCTTGGCTTGGAATGAGGCTTTTTGGACATTAAATTTGACAGCTGCGAAAGCTGCTCCACTGACAGCGTTTATAGCAAGTTATTCAAGTCCTGAGGGTCTATTCTATGCAAAATTGAGTGCTGCTTCTGTTATGGCCATTGCTCCGATCCTTATAATGGGTTGGTTCAGCCAGAAACAACTTGTTCGTGGATTAACCTTTGGTGCGGTTAAATAAGGAATAAACGTATGAGCTGGATTCAATTAAAAAATGTGTCAAAAAAATTTGATGATTTGGAAATTATCCCTCCATTAAATTTGGAGATCAAAGATGGAGAATTTGTTGTATTTGTTGGTCCCAGTGGTTGCGGAAAATCGACGTTACTAAGATTAATTGCAGGTCTGGAGGACGTTTCTTCCGGGCAAATTTTCATAAATGGTGAAGATGCGACAGAGGTTTCACCTGCCAAACGAAAGCTAGCAATGGTTTTTCAATCCTACGCACTCTATCCACATATGACAGTCAGAAAAAATATATCATTCCCTCTCAGAATGGCAGGTGTAAGCAATGCTGAACAGGTCAAGAAAGTGGATGATGCCGCAAAAGTATTAAACTTAAGTGAGTATTTAGACAGAAAGCCCGGCCAACTGTCTGGAGGTCAAAGGCAGAGGGTTGCAATCGGTCGAGCAATTGTACGTGAGCCGCAGGCATTTTTATTTGATGAACCGCTTTCAAATCTTGATGCGGCATTAAGAGTTGGAATGCGCGTTGAAATTTCAGAATTGCATAAGCGCTTAGCTACCACCATGATTTATGTCACTCATGACCAGGTTGAAGCAATGACGATGGCTGACAAAATCGTTGTGCTTCAGAATGGCAAAATTGAGCAAGTGGGTAGTCCTTTAGATTTATATCGTTCCCCCATTAATACATTTGTAGCCAGTTTTATTGGTAGCCCGAAAATGAACATAATTGAAGGAGTTCAAGCTTCAAAACATCGCTCTGAAAGTATTGGAATAAGGCCCGAGCATATTTCAATATCGGATACCAACGGAACTTGGGAAGGCACAATTGGTGTGTCGGAGCAGCTTGGCTCTGATACATTTTTTCACGTGAAATGTCAGTTTCAAGATCAGTCAATTACCGTGAGAGCAGTCGGGGGGCTAGAGCTGGCATATGGCCAAACTGTATTTTTAACACCTGATCAAAAACATCTTCACCGGTTTGACAAGAGTGGCTTGAGGATAAAATGACCCGTTTACTTGGAAAATCAGCTTTTATTACAGGGGCCGCTCAGGGCATTGGGCTAGAATTTGCGAAAGCATACGTCGCGGAAGGTGCTAAAGTTGCATTGGCCGATATCAATCAGGATAGAGCAAACAAAGTAGCATCAGAACTGGGTGATACAGCATTTGCAGTGGAATTAGATGTTAGGGATCAAGAAAGTATCATCCAGGCGGTTGAGCAGGCGATAAATAAAATGGGTGCTATTGATATATTAATTAATAATGCAGCAATATTTACTGCGGCCCCAATAGCCGACATTGATAGAGATGATTACTTAAATGTTTTTTCTGTGAATGTTTCAGGTGTATTGTTCACCATGCAGGCCGTTGCTCGACATATGATCGAGTGCGGTAATGGGGGAAAAATAATTAATATGGCAAGCCAAGCAGGCAGAAGAGGTGAGCCATTGGTAGCCGTTTACTGTGCATCTAAAGCTGCTGTTATAAGTCTTACCCAGTCAGCAGGATTAAATCTAATAAAATATGGTATCAATGTTAATGCAATTGCACCGGGTGTTGTCGACGGAGTGCATTGGGATGGAGTTGATGCCGCTTTTTCAAATCTGGAAGATCTTCCTCTTGGGCAAAAGAAAAAAGAGGTGGGCAATTCAGTACCATTTGGGCGTATGGGCAAAGCCTCTGATTTGATTGGTATGGCGGTATTCTTAGCTACAACTGAAGCAGATTACATCGTGGCGCAAACTTTTGGCGTAGATGGTGGTAATTGGATGAGCTAATGGATGAGTATAGCAAAATAAACGGATTAAAAAATTTAAATAATGACGCAATTCTAGAATTGCCCAGGCCGGTAAAGGGCTTTACTTATAATCGCTCTGACTTAAGTCCTGGGATTTTACATGTCGGGGTTGGTAACTTTCATCGCGCACATCAAGCTTGGTACATACACCGCTTGTTTGAAAAAGGATTGAATTTCGACTGGGGTATCGTTGGTGCTGGTGTTTGCACTTTTGACAAACTGCAAAGAGAAAAGTTAAAAAAACAGGATTTTCTTTCAACCTTAATTGAATTGGATCCAGGTGGTAGGTCAGCTGAAGTAATTGGATCGATCATAGACTACGTCGAGGTTGAGGAAACAAACCAAGCATTAATCAAAGCAATGGTAAGCCCTGAAATAAGGATAGTGAGCCTTACTGTAACAGAAGGAGGTTACTACACCAACCCTGCGTCGAAAGATTTCAATATTGATCACCCAGATATTATAAAGGATATCGCAAACCCAACTTCTCCAAGAACAGTTTTCGGTGTTATTGTTGAGGCGCTGAGGTTAAGACGGCAGCTTGGATATGGTCCTTTCACAGGGCTTTGTTGTGATAATCTTGAGCAGAATGGCGTCGTACTGCATAGAGCAGTCACTAAACTTGCAGAGTGCGTCGATCCTGATTTGGCTACATGGATTAATGAGAAGTGCAGTTTTCCCTGTTCAATGGTCGATTGCATTGTCCCTAGTACTGGAACGCACGAATTAGAATTAGTAAAAAAGTATAATTTGAATGATAGCGTTCCAGTTACCCATGAAAATTTTCGTCAATGGGTTATTGAAGATGTTTTCTGTGCTGGAAGGCCAAATTTAGAGAAAGTCGGCGTAATCTTTACAAAAAACGTTCATTATCACGAAACAATGAAAATAAGATTACTAAACGGTGGTCATCAAATCATTGCTAATGCTGGAGAATTGCTATCGTTAGTCACTATATCAAGTTGTATGAAAAACCATAGAATTGCATCTCTTTTACTTAAAATTCTTAGTGAAGAAATTGCACCATATGTAGTATCAGTACCTGACACAACACCCGCAGAATATATCGACTTGATAGAGAAGCGTTTCTCTAACTCTTTTGTGGTTGATACAACTCGAAGGGTAGCTTTCGATGGGTCATCGAGGCATCCTGGATTTTTAGTTCCATCCATTCGCACGGCATTGGAGGCGGGTTCTTCTATTTCTGGGCTCGCTCTTGCTGAAGCGATTTGGGCTCGCATGTGCGAAGGAACTCGTGAAGATGGTAGTAAAATTGAGCCTAATGATCCAAACTGGTCCGAGCTGCAGCGTACAGCTAAAATTTCAAAAGAAAAATCGGCAGCTTGGTTGGGGCAACGACAATATTATGGTGATCTGGCTTCAAATAAAGTATTTTCCAATGCCTTTTCGCACTGGCTGCAAGAAATATGGCATAGTGGAGTAGAGTCAGCTATAGATGCTTATTTGCAATAATATCCACGTAAAGATCTTTTTAAAGATCGTGCAAATGTAGTGTTTGAATATGACTGTGAGTAATTATATAAATTCTGAAGATCTCATTGAATTCATTAATAGGCAGATCAGTCTGCCTTCACGTTTCATTCTCGCTATTTCCGGTCCCCCAGGGTCTGGAAAATCTACAATTTCAAGCTTAATCGCTAATAGTTTAGGTGAATGTGCCAAGATTGTGCCAATGGACGGTTTTCACTTAGAAAATCAACAATTAAAAGATCTGAATTTGCTCCACCGTAAAGGATCGCCGAAAACTTTTGATGCTTATGGATTTCTGGAGCTAATTAAAAATATCAAAAAAAAGGAGAATTTATCGTTTCCCATTTTTGATAGAGATGCAGATGAAACTATCAAAGATGCCGAAACCTTATGTCTTAAACATAAAATAATTATTATTGAGGGGAATTATCTGCTGTTGAATAAACATCCTTGGTCTGATCTTAAAGAATACTTTGACTTGTCAATTTGTTTGGAAGTTTCAGATATCGAACTGGAAAAACGCCTAACAGATAGGTGGATTGAAAATGGGTTAGATCCAATTAGCGCGAGTGCGAGAGCAATAAACAACGATATGGCGAATGTAAGTTATGTCAAAAAGCATTCAATTCATCCTGATTTTAGAATTCGGGAAAGCTAATTTGAAACCCTCTCAATATTCTGAATTAACAAGATCTTAAGAGACTATATTTAAGAGCAAAATGAAATTAAATCTAATGGAGCGGGCGAAGAGATTCGAACTCTCGACATTTACCTTGGCAAGGTAACGCTCTACCCCTGAGCTACGCCCGCATCCTTAAGTATCTCGGTGTTTATAAAGATCCGTTTGTAACCGCAAGCATAAAATGAATTACTTTATAAATATGCAGTCACATATGGAAACCCCTTTACTCCAACTCCAAGATTAAATCTTTAGCGTCAATTTGCGTCGCAGCTTTAACATGAACAGACTTTATTTTTGCGTCCCGCTCAACATGTATACCAGTTTCCATTTTCATAGCTTCAATTGTCAATAGAAGGTCACCCTTTTTGACCGTCTGCCCTTCAATTACACTTACTGTCGAAATCACACCAGGCATTGGGGCTCCGATGTGGTTAGAATTACCAGGATCCGCTTTTGGTCGTGATGTTGTTTCAGAAGTTACTAATCTATTTGGAACCCTAATTACTCTTGGTTGTCCATTGAGTTCAAAAAAAACTTTGACTTCGCCATTTTCATCAGTCTCGCCTATCGCTTGCATTCTGATTTCTAATGTTTTCCCAGGGTCGATCTCCAAACTTATTTCATCGCCTGAGTTCATGCCATAGAAAAAAGTTTTTGTTGGTAGAGTTCTTACTGGGCCATACGTAAGATGTCGTTCCATGTAGTCTAAGAAAACTTTTGGATACATTAAGTACCCATTTAAGTCTTCATCATCGATTTTCATGCCATCAAGTTTTTCAGAAAGCTCTTGTCGTGTTTTTTCAAGATCTATTGGATCTAGATTTTTACCTGGCCGATCTAAATTTGGTTTTTCCCCTTTCAGGGCTTTTGTAACTATGTGCTTTGGAAAGCCCCCAGGTGGTTGTCCTAGGTTTCCTTTGAGCATATCCACAACACTTTCAGGGAACGCGACGTCGGTATTTGGATTTTCGACATCTTCACGGTTTAGATTTTGAGCAACCATCATTAGGGCCATGTCTCCTACCACTTTTGATGATGGAGTCACCTTTACGATATCACCAAACATTTGGTTAACGTCCGCATAGGTCTCGGCAATATCATGCCATTTTTCTTCCATGCCCATTGATCGGGCTTGAGCCTTTAAGTTTGTGAATTGCCCCCCTGGCATTTCATGTAAATAAACTTCTGAAGCTGGTGAGGATAACCCGCTTTCAAAAGCGGCATACTGAGCTCTTACTTGCCCCCAATAATCGCTAATTTCTCGCAAATTCTCGATATTTATTCCAGTATCTCGCTCAGAGTTATGAAGGGCTTCAACGATTGAACCCATACAAGGTTGTGATGTTCCACCCGACAAGGCATCCATCGCGGTATCAACTACATCTACGCCAGCGTCTGCTGCGGCTAGGATGGTAGCACCTGCAATGCCCGATGTGTCGTGAGTATGAAAATGAATTGGCAATCCTACTTCTTCTTTGAGCGCTTTAACCAGTTGCCGCGCAGCAGCCGGCTTCAATAGACCCGCCATATCCTTCAATCCAAGAAAATGTGCACCTGCTTTCTGAAGATCTTTAGCCATGTTCACATAGTATTTTAAATTATACTTAGATCGGTCTGGATTTAAAATATCTCCAGTATAGCATATTGTGCCTTCGCAAATTTTCCCACTCTCTAATACAGCATCCATAGCAATCCGCATGTTTTCAACCCAATTAAGGCTGTCGAAAACACGAAATACGTCGATACCTTTTGATGCTTCCGCTACAAATGCCTGCACAACATTATCCGGATAATTTGTGTAGCCAACACCATTTGATGCGCGTAATAACATTTGCGTCATAAGGTTTGGCATTTGAGCTCGTATATCTCTTAAACGCTGCCATGGGCATTCTTGTAGAAACCTGTAAGCAACATCGAACGTTGCGCCGCCCCAGCATTCAATAGAGAAAAGTGATGGTAAATTTGATGCATAAGCTGGCGCAACTCGTATCATATCCACCGAGCGCATTCTTGTTGCGAGTAACGACTGGTGACCATCGCGCATTGTTGTATCAGTTAATAGCAGTTGTCTTTGTTTCAAAACCCAATCTGCCACCGCTCCAGGACCTTTTTGCTCCAATAAATTTCGGGTTCCATAGCTCATTTCACCAACTGGATTAGGAGAGATTGGAGTTGGAGTATCGAAATTTGGTAGGGGTCTGTCTTTAGTTTCCGGATGACCATTTACGCTTACATCTGCTATATATGTAAGCACCTTCGTTCCTCTATCTCTTCGTTTGTCAAAATCAAAGAGATCTGGGGTCGTGTCAATAAATTTAGTGGTATATTCATTTGATAAAAATACCTTGTGTTTCAGCAAGTTTTCTACAAAAGCTATATTTGTGGAAACACCTCTAATCCTAAACTCCCTCAATGCACGATCCATTCGAGCGATAGCCTTGCCTGGTGTGGGTGCCCATGCTGTTACTTTTACCAATAAAGAGTCATAAAATCGAGTAATTACTCCGCCAGCATATGCAGTACCTCCATCAAGCCTAATTCCCATACCGGTAGCAGATCGGAATGCAGTTATACGGCCATAATCTGGGATAAAATTATTCTGAGGGTCTTCAGTAGTTATTCTTGTTTGCAAAGCATGTCCGTTTAATGTCACTTCACTTTGGTTCGCCTTACCAGTTGCTTCATTTATTGTTTTGCCTTCTGCAATAAGTATTTGAGCTTGTACAATATCTATTCCAGTTACTTCTTCAGTCACTGTGTGCTCTACTTGTACTCTTGGATTTACCTCAATAAAATAAAATTCTTCCGTATCCATATCCATTAGGAATTCAACAGTACCAGCACACTCATAATTAACGTGTGCACAGATCCTTCTACCTAAATCACACAGGGTCTCGCGCTGCTTTTGTGTTAAATAAGGTGCAGGCGCCCGCTCAACTACCTTTTGGTTTCTTCGCTGTACTGAGCAATCTCGTTCCCAAAGATGATAAATTTCGCCATGCTTATCACCAAGAATTTGTACTTCTACGTGGCGAGCACGGATAATCATTTTTTCTAGATAACCCTCACCATTTCCAAAGGCTGACTCCGCCTCCCTACGTCCCTCTAGAACTTTATCTTCTAGCTCATCAGGGTGTTCGATTGGACGCATTCCCCGACCACCGCCGCCCCATGAAGCTTTGAGCATTAATGGATAACCAATTTCAGCGGCTTGAGACTTGATGACTGACATGTCATCCCCCAAGACTTCCGTGGCTGGAATTACTGGCACATCTGCTTCTATTGCTACTCTTCTTGCACTGGCTTTATCACCTAATGCTCTCATTGTTGCGGCTTGTGGCCCGATGAATACGATTCCGTTCTTTTCACAAGCATCTACCAAGTCTGGGTTTTCAGAAAGTAAACCGTAGCCTGGATGAATTGCATCTGCTCCACTATCTCGCGCCACGCGTATAATTTCATCAATTGAAAGATAAGCGGCTACCGGTCCCATTCCATGGCCAATTCTATAGGCTTCGTCTGCCTTAAACCGATGCAACCCTAGCTTATCTTCCTCTGCAAATACGGCTACTGTTTTTTTGCCCATTTCATTTGCTGCACGCATTATACGGATCGCAATCTCTCCACGGTTAGCTATGAGAATCTTGTTAAAGTCAGGCATTGGAAAATCCTTGCGTTTTTATTTTGACAAAATGCACAGTCCTTCTTTTGCGTTGCAGAACAAAAAAAAAGTGTCAATACATTTTAAATGCTTTTTTTACAAATTAAGTAAATAAGTAAACTATTTATATATTTGATTACCTACAAATTTTGTTAATTCTTACTAGCGCTGATTGCAGTGCATGTTTTGTCTCTAATAGTAATCGAAAACCTCTCAAGAACAAATTATGAACATATCTTTTCAAATTAAAAATATATGTCTAAAAGGTTTCTATGAGCCAGAACTCGAACAATTTAAAAAATCCTGTAAGCAAACTTTCAGTTCGTGCGATGAAGGCGAGGTCCGAGCCGTATTTAAATGAATTAAACGAAGCCCAGAGAATTGCAGTCGAGGCACTAGAGGGGCCAGTTTTAATGTTGGCCGGTGCAGGAACTGGCAAAACAAAAGCTTTGACCGCAAGAATTGTACACCTACTAAATACTGGAAGCGCCAGACCAAATGAAATTTTGGCAGTGACTTTTACCAATAAAGCTGCTTTGGAAATGAAAAATCGAGTTGCAAGCACATTGGGGCAAGTTGTTGAGGGAATGCCATGGCTTGGTACGTTTCATTCGGTTTGTGTAAAGCTTTTACGCCGACACGCTGAGCTGGTTGACTTAAAAAACAACTTTACCATACTGGATACTGATGATCAGTTGAGACTTTTAAAGCAGTTAATTAAGGCTGCTAACATAGACGAGAAACGTTGGCCAGCGCGACATTTAGCAAGCTTAATTGATAGGTGGAAAAATAGAGGGTGGTTGCCGGAGACCGTACCAGCCTCAGAAGCGACTGCCTTCGATAATATAGGCACTGAGTTGTACTCCCAGTATCAACAAAGGTTGCGAGATTTTAATGCTGTTGATTTTGGCGATTTAATTTTACTTGTTGTTGTGCTTTTTCAGAAAAATACTGAGATTCTCTCGAAGTATCAGAGTTGGTTCAAGTATATTCTTGTTGATGAATATCAAGATACCAATGTTGCGCAGTATTTATGGCTTAGATTATTAGCACAAAACCACAAAAACATATGTTGTGTTGGCGATGACGATCAATCTATTTATGGATGGCGTGGTGCTGAGGTAGGGAATATTCTTAGGTTTGATAAAGACTTTGTTGGCGCAAAAATCGTGCGTTTGGAGCAGAATTATCGATCAACTCCGCACATTTTAGCAACCGCAAGTGCTGTAATTGCAGGAAATAAGGACCGTCTCGGTAAAAACCTTTGGACTGAAAATGAAGAGGGAGAAAAAGTTCGATTAATTGGTCATTGGGATGGAGAGGAAGAGGCTCGATGGATCGGTGAAGAAATAGAGTCCATCCAGATGGCAAATAGAAACTATGCAATCGATGGTCTTGACGAAATTGCTATCTTAGTGCGCGCAAGTCATCAAATGCGTGCTTTTGAAGACAGATTTTTAACTATAGGTTTACCATATAGAGTGATTGGCGGCCCAAGATTTTATGAACGTATGGAAATACGTGACGCGATGGCTTACTTCCGATTAAGTTTGAGCTTAAACGATGATTTGGCTTTTGAGCGAATTGTTAATACTCCAAAAAGAGGAATTGGGGAAAAGGCCCAGCAGAAAATCCAGCAGATGGCCAGAGATAATCGAATATCATTAGCTAGGGGCGCCCGCTTATTGTTAGATGCGGGGGGCTTGTCAGGTAAAGCTAGTATTCAACTCGATTTGTTTTTGAAAAACCTGGATCGTTGGGGGGCATTGATATCTCGGGAAGATGTTGCGCATGTCGAATTGGCAGGTCAGATCCTTGATGAAAGTGGCTATACGGAAATGTGGCAAAATGATAAAACACCGGAAGCCGCAGGTCGCTTAGAAAACCTCAAAGAACTTGTAAAAGCATTGGAAGATTTCGAAAATTTACAAGGATTCCTGGAGCATGTAAGTCTTATAATGGAAAACGAAAGTGTGGAGTTTGAGCAGAAAGTGTCTTTGATGACCCTACATGCGGCCAAAGGTCTTGAGTTTCCAGTTGTATTTTTACCCGGTTGGGAAGATGGCCTTTTCCCTTCTCAAAGAAGTATGGATGAAAATGGGGTAATTGGTTTAGAGGAAGAAAGAAGGTTGGCTTATGTTGGAATAACGAGATCTGAGCAAGCATGCTACATTTCTTTTGCTGGTAATCGCCGTGTTTTTGGGCAGTGGCAATCATCCATGCCATCACGTTTCATAGATGAGTTACCGGAGGAGCACGTCGAAGTTCTTACGGCCTCAGGAATTTACAGCGATACTTCTGACTTTAATATTCATTCTTCAAATTTGGAAACTGACGCTTTTCAAGCGGATGGCTATGATAGTCCTGGATGGAGAAGGTTGCAGAATAACAAAAAACAGGCGACCTTATCAAAGCCAGCTGAAAGCAGAAGTATACTTGTTAATAGCAACGCTAAGTCAATTTATGAAATTGGTGAGCGAGTATTTCACCAGAAATTTGGATATGGGATGGTGATAGAGATTGAAGGGGACAAGTTACAAATTGAATTTGAAAAGGCGGGTTCAAAACGAGTTGTTTCTAAATTTGTTTCCAGACCAGAGGATATAACTTCATAACAAAAATATATTTTTTTTAATAGAGAATTTTAGTTGAAAGTGATTTGCTTTGGATATTAAAATTACAGAATTAACTTAATTTTAAAAGTTTTCTTCTCATGGGTAAAAGATAAGGGCGCTCGTGGAAAGTTTGCAAGTTGAGTGGCTTTTTGAGCTGCTCTATCAAACCTTAAATTACCTGAACTCTGGATTATTTTCACATTCAAAAGATTACCATCCTTAGAAATAGTTAGCTCCATTGAAACACTTGCTTCACCTCTAACGCCACTTGGATTGTCAATAGCGTGTTTTAATGCTTTTATGATGTTAAAACCCCATTCTCGAGAAATATCATCATCGATCTGACTATTATTGTTTTGTATTTGGGGGCTTTGGTTCGTAGATTTCAGAGTTGGTGTTTGATTTGGGAATTGCAATGATGAAAACTCTGTCTGCACTGGATTCCTAATTTTTGGGTCAGGCTTCCGATCAATTTGTAATGTTTTTTTGGGCAGTAGGTCTGTAGAATTATTTGGCTCATAGTTAAGCAGAGGTTTAGAAATATCTATTTGAGGAAGGTCGGCGGTTTTTGGTTCATAAATCTTTGTATGAAAGTCTTCCTTGTTATTGCTTTTTAAAGTGTCTGGTTTATAAATCTTGGTAGATGTACTTATTGCAGTATATCCTTCATCATAATTTGCCATAGTTATAGGACTTATTGGCTTAATAACAGTTGAGCTTAAATCAGTTACTAGTGTATTATTTGTCCGGATTTTGGGAACGAGCCCATCTTTGGGTGTCGGCTGCTTTATTTGGACGGGTCTTTTTTGATAAATTACTCTTGAATTGGCGTTCGGCTGTTGGATTGGCGGATCATCATTATTTTCTTGTGGATATAGCGATTGACTATTTGAATTTAAACTTGGCCGTGTACTCCATTTTTCCATCAAAGATAATTCCGCATGACTCACAATTTCTAGGTTTGAAATTTGACCCTCTTTACTAGGCGTTATTTTGTCTTGTAATGAAATGTAAAGCGACAGCCCCAAAATATGCAGAATGACGGAGGTGCCGATGAAGAACAGCCAGGCTTGAAATTTCATTTTTTATTCCGCTGGCTGGTTAATAGGTTTATTTCGATTACACCTAATTCTTTTAGTTTCTCTGAAATATCTAACATATCTTTGGCTGGAAACTGGCCATCTGTAACCAGAAGTAATTTTTTTGGTGTTTTTTTCTCTAAATACAGCCAAGCATCTTCGTTATCTAAATTAGATATCACAATTTTTCCTGTTTTAGATAAATAAAGCCGTTCTTCAGTCGTGATTTTATTTGAACTATCAGCATAAGGTTTCTCGATTTCAAAAGGGTCGGGAATAATGAAACTAGAGGTCATTAAGAAAAAAATCAGTAGTATAAAAATGACGTTTACCATTGGAATTATTGACTCTTTTGCCGCTCTGCGGGGATATACAAATATACGCATATTACTTGCCAGTAACTTTTAAATTCGAAAAACCACTAGATTTTAGTAATTCCATTACATCCAGCATTCTCTGTGTTGTGCTGCCAAGTACTTGCACGATTATAATTTGAGAAAGATCGGGTGTAATCTCTTCTAATTTTCTTATTGCTTCACTGTCATCTGCTTCCACTCCATTGATTAACAGCTTGTTACTCTTGATTTTAATAAGTCTAGGGTTTTGATCATATTGCGAACTACCATATACGATTTCAGATAGCAGATTTACTTTTTGATCGACGTTGAAAGTCGAAGCCAACATAAAAAAAACCAATAAGAGAAATACCACATCAATTATCGGCGTGAGAGATGGCCTGCGTCGATGAATTGATTGCTTAAAATCAAACATTTAAACCACCAGGCTTTCTAGTAAATATCTGAGTTGCTAAATCTTCTAAGTCATTTCTAAGTTTGTCTATTATATTTTCAAAAAAACTTAATGAGACAGTTGCTACAATGGCTACTGCCATGCCTGCTGCGGTAGTAAGAAGAGCCTCCCAAATTCCTCCCGCTAAGATGCTTGGGTCAGCTTGATTTCCACTTTCTTGTAACCTTTGGAAGGCCTCTATCATGCCTAAAACCGTTCCCAAAAGACCCAACAGTGGTGCGATATGAGCAATTAGTTCTATACTTCTTAGGCCCTGATTAGCCTGGCGTAGGCTATTTCTTGCATGTGCCTCGCATTCTTCTCTGGCGCTATTTTCGGCTAAAGCTTCGTCAATAATTGAGAGAATGGTTTTTTGGGCTAACGTTTCTCTGACACCGTTGGTGTTTAGAAAAACTTTCCTTAAATGCTCAATTTCATTCGATTTCCAAGAATCTAAAATTAAAGTAGTGCGTTTGGACTGCCAAACGCCAAGTTTTATTAAGTGTCCTAGTTTATAAAAAATAATTGATAGCAGAACTATGGATACTAGAAAAATTATCCACAGGGCTGGGCCCCCTTTGTCTAAGAAATTTAAAATTTCAGTCATTTAGTTAGCCTCTTAATCTATCTCTGGCGCTGTCTAAAATCCAGCAAATTTGATCTAATCCTGGTCCAAGTGCGGCGGGTCCTGGCTGCAGAATTAATGGCGACTTAATTTCAAAAATTAAGTCATTTTTTACTGCTGGTATTGATTTCCAATTTCTTCTTGCAGCAATTTTTTCTTTTCTAACTTTTTTTCCACACCAAGAAGCAATAATAACGTCGGGATTAGCTTTTATTACCTCGTCCGGCTCTAGTATTCTACTTTTTGCATCTATATTTTTTGATTTATCTGAAAAAACATCGACGCCGCCCGCTATTTGCACAAGTTCTGAAAACCATAAAATACCTGATATCATAGGTTCATCCCATTCCTCTA
>ERZ802819.347-NODE-347-length-31321-cov-13.517_pt1 | contig 31321 bp, 23 predicted proteins | sample MGYA00345647_ERZ802819 | MGnify/ENA primary metagenome ERZ802819 (study PRJEB30503, sample SAMEA104212355) | marine metagenome | biome: Westerlies Biome; feature: [SRF] surface water layer (ENVO:00010504) within the epipelagic zone...; material: water...
ACGTGCGCAGCGGGGCTTCGTTTCGCATGGTGGTCGATGTCGGCAATTGGGACGACGCACGCATGACCAACGCACCGGGACAATCAGGTGATCCGCGCTCACCGTTCTACGACAACTTGCTAGAAAACTGGGCCACCGAAGGCCATGTGCCCATGTTGTTCTCGCGGGAGAAAGTCGAAGAAAGCGCCGTGCTGACCATTTCGCTTACGCCGAAAAAATAGCTCGCGCGCCCATAGGTAGACTTACCCCTTCGGCGGGAGCTGCTGGCAGATCTCTTTAAGCGCCGCCACGAAGGCCAGTGGCTGATCGAGAAAGACATGATGCTGCGCGTCGGCGATTTCCTGAAACGGAAAATCCTGGGGCACCAGTTCCTGCATGTACTCAAGGCTCTGGCGAGAGTACAGCTCGCTGTCGGCGCCAAATATCACGCCCAAGGGTACGGTCAGTGATTGGAAATCTTCTGGCTGACGATCTACCTCGGTAAGCGTGGTCAGCAAGTCCTCATCGAACTTCCACGCCCAGCCACCGTCCATGGGCATCAGTGAGTTGCGCGCTATGTACTGCAGTATGTACTCGTTCTCACAGGGCTGGGGTGGCTGCAGGCGAAAACGCATGAGAGCGCTTTCTTTGTCTGGGTAAATCTTGCCCTGCATGCCGCCCATCTTGGGTCGGTCAGGTATGGGTTCGTCTGGATGACGAATACCCGAATCCACCAACACCAAGCCGCCAAATTTCTCCGGATGCAAATTGGCCGCCTTTACTGCCATGTAGCCGCCAAAACTGTGGGCTACCACTATGGCGTCATCACCCAGACCTGCATCGTCGATGACCGCTAAGATTTCTTCCGCATAGGTCTTGCTGGAGTACTCATAGCGATAATCCGAGTCCCCCATGCCGGTGAGGTCCATGGCGGCAATTTGGTACTGATCGGTGAGTTGAGGGGCAATAAAGTCCCACCAGCGCGAGTGCGCGTTCATGCCGTGTATGAGCAGCATACCGGGCTTGCCCGGCGCAGGATAAAAACGGTACGCCACATCGCATTCATCCACTTCGATGGTGCGACTTTCGGCAGGTGTGTCCACCGCCTCCCAGAACCAGTCAGGAATGCTCGATGTGTCTTCTTTATCCCAGCGTGCCATCAGCCCTCCTTCTGAAACTCGCGTAGCCCGATCTAAGCCGGTGGAAAAAGTCGGCGCTAGAGCGCGCCGAACCGCTTCAGATGAAAATCCGCATTGCCGAACAGCGTGTCGATAATGGTCAAACGCTTGAAGTAGTGACCAATGTTTAGCTCTTCGGTCATGCCCATGCCGCCGTGCAGCTGTACGGCGTTTTGCCCGACGAACTTGCCTGACTTACCAATTTGCACCTTGAATGCGCTGATGGCTTTTTGCGCCTCAGGACCGTAGCCCTCGTCCATGCGCATGGCCGCCATGAACATCAACGATTTCGATTGCTCATGCTCCATAAACATATCGACCATGCGGTGCTGTAGCACCTGAAACTTACCAATGGCTTGGCCGAACTGTTCGCGCTGGCGGCAGTACTCGACGGTTTCTTTGTAGAGCTTCTCCATGCAGCCAACGGCTTCAGAACCAACGGCCATGATGCCTTCGTCGATGGTCTGTTCCAGCACAGGGTAGCCCTGACCAACTTCGCCAATCACGCTGTCTGCATCTACCTTGACGCCTTCAAGGGTAATCTCTGAGGCGCGGAACGCGTCCACCGTTGGGTAGTCGCGACGCGATACACCAGCAGCCTTGGGATCAATCGCGAACAACGTAATGCCGTCTTGGTCACGCTGCTCGCCCGAAGTGCGGGCGCTCACCACAATCAGCTGAGCGGCTGGGCCATTGAGCACTACGGCTTTATAGCCATTGAGCACATAGCCGTCGCCCTCTGCCGTCGCAGTGGTCGTAATATCCGCTAAATTAAAACGCGCTTGGGGTTCGGCATAGGCCAGCGCCGCTTGGGTGCTGCCATCGATAATGCCCGGCAACAGCTTGGCCTTTTGCGCCTCGCTACCACCGTGCTTGATCGCTCCACCGGCCAACACGACAGTGGCCAAGTAGGGTTCGATCACCAGACCGTGTCCGAACTGCTCCATCATTAGGGATGATTCAACGGCGCCGCCGCCAAAGCCACCGTCGGCTTCAGAAAAAGGCACGCCCAACCATCCCAGTTCTGCAAAAGTGTTCCAATTCGCGGCGTCATAGCCAAGATCCGACGCAGCGTTCTTTTGGCGATCATCGAAGCCGTAATCGCTTTGCACAAATCGCTCGATGCTCTCGTGCAACATGGTTTGTTCTTCTGTGAAGGAAAAATCCATTCATCTACCCCTTTGCTTAACTGAAATTATTCGGTGGTTTACGACCCCGGCGGTCATTTGTTGGCCGTTTGCGGGATCGTTATCGCATCCGTGTTGTTCGTCGTTTCCGCTAACTTTGCCGCGAGGGTTCCTCGGCGGCTTGCGGGTTTTCTCCCAGTTCCAACCACTGTCTGGCCAGAATATCTCTTGGGTTCCATCCATAGTGCGATGCAGCCAATGCACTGAGTGCTTGGCTGGTTAACATCGCTGTCTCACCCGACGCATCCCCTCTCGGATGAATCGGCCCTTCGTTGTGCTCACGTAGGGCGCTGGCGTCGGGCAGAGCATAATACCCGAAGCTGGCCAGCTGTAGAGCACCAATTTGCTGCCCAAGCTCCTGAGCTTTGAGACTCAGCATCGGCATGGGCAGAGGAGTGGCTAGCGGCGGTGTCGCCGGTGCGAGGGCCCGACTTTCCAGTGCGCGAAGACTTTGCAACGCCACTTCTGCCTCATAAAGCTGGGTCAGCAGCGTATCGGTATCTTCGTGCTTAGTTGCCGTGAGTTCCCGGCGCAGCAGACGCAGCTGCTCGGCCAAACCAAAGGAGCTGGCCTCGGGTAGCATAGACTGCGATAACGTTTCTGGCTGAGCTAAGGCGGCCAGCAGCGCATCGCCGCTAAGCGAGAGTATTTCATCAGGCGCAACGCTGACCTCGTCGAGCACCACATGAAACCAGCGCCCCCGCGCGTTGGCCACAGGCCTGAGCTTGATACCCCCACGATCTGCTGGCAGCAAGCAGGCTCGCCACTGCTGGGCTTCGTCGAGGGCAATGCACAGCATACGTGACGGCCATAGGCCGTCCTTGGGTAGCTCGGTAGACATCAGCAATCCGTCAGCCAGTGCGCGCTTCTCCCCTTGCAGGTAGGTTCCTGCGGGTGTTTCGTGCAGCCGTGTTGGCTGCGCTGTGGGCGCATTGACGGGTTCGAGCAGCCCCAAACACCAATGCGCGTCAAAAGCCGCGATCTCGGGTAACAAGACTTCGCGCTGGTGCTCACTACCGTGGGTCATCACAAGCGGCGCTATCAACGACATCGCTAGGGTGTTGATCGGCGGGGTTCGGGCCTGATGGCAAAACATTTGCCACTGATACAGGCGCTGCTTTGGCCAGCTCAGCTGGCTTGTTGCAGCGCCGCTACTCTCAGCAGGCCAATGCGGCGTAGACCAGCCAGCGACGCCCAAGGCCTCATACCAACGTGCGCTGGCTAACTGATAGGCACTGGGGTGCGCTAGCCGTTCAGGGCCAGGCCAGTGATCGGCGATGAATGCCTGCGCTTGGTGCTGCCAGTCAGATTCGTTCATGGTATCTACGACTCAAAAATGAGCGGTGTTACATTGCCTTTTCGTTATCTAAAGAAGCTCCCATACCCGCCTCGGCTGCCTGTTTTAGCCGTAGATAATCCTAGGCTGGCAGGGCAACATAGCGCCAATTACACGCCTGGCTGCACACAAAGAGAGGGGAGACTCTTGGATTACAGTACTATTTTGTATGACGTTGAAGACGGTATTTTAACCATCACGTTGAACCGACCTGAAGCACTCAACGCTTTTACCAATGACATGATGCTGGAAATGATCGACGCCTGTGATCGCGCTGACGCCGATGACGACGTTAAGGCCATCATCGTCACCGGTGCGGGCCGCGGATTTTGCGCTGGCGCAGATCTGTCACGGGGCGCGTCGACCTTCGATTCCGGCGCGCGGCGAGACAAGCACGAGGGCATCAACAGAGACGGTGGCGGTCGCCTGACCCTGCGGTTGTATGAACTGAATAAGCCCATCATTGCTGCGGTCAACGGTGCGGCTGTGGGCGTTGGCGTCACCATGACCCTCGCCATGGACATACGCCTTGCCTCCACCGCCGCCAAGTTCGGCTTCGTCTTTGCCCGCCGAGGCATCGTGCCTGAAGCATGCTCCAGCTACTTTTTGCCGCGTGCTGTGGGTATCAGCAAGGCGCTAGAGTGGTGCTACTCGGGCCGCGTTTTCCCTGCGCAAGAAGCCATGGACGGTGGTCTGCTGCGTAGCCTGCACGAACCCGAGGACCTACTGCCCGCCGCTCGTGCCATTGCCGAAGACATTCGCGACAATGCCTCGCCAGTGTCCGTCGCCCTCACCCGTCACATGATGTGGAAAATGCTTGGCGCTGATCACCCCATGGAAGCGCATAAAATCGACTCTCGGGGCATACACTATCGAGGCAAGTCTGACGATTCCAAGGAAGGGGTCACAGCGTTTTTAGAAAAACGCAATGCACAGTTCCCGGAAAAGGTTTCCAGTGACTTACCCGAGTTCTACCCATGGTGGGAAGAGCCCCAATTTAAATAACCCTACCTGCACTTGGAGAGCACCATGTCTGATCCGGTCATCGCACAAAAAAGCCCCTACCCTGTTGAAGTTGTCGAGGGCAAAAAGTATTTCTGGTGCTCCTGCGGCAAAAGCGGGCGCCAGCCATTTTGCGACGGCTCTCACGAAGGCACCGATTTCTTGCCCCAGACCTACACGGCTCCTGCGAGCAGAACGTTGTATTTTTGTGGATGCAAACACACAAAGGGTGCCCCGCTGTGCGACGGCGCGCATAACGCGCTGTAGTATCGCCGACTTCTGCTAAACCGACACCAGTAGCAAGACTATGTTCGCCAAGCTATTCAAAAAAAATGACGTCTTCGATCCGGCAGCGCTGACGGCGCTGCCAACGCTGGAGCAAAGCCAGCAGCTCGTGTTGTTGGATCAGTACCTGTCTTACTGCAAATCCCACGAGCAGACCGGGGTCGATGAAACCGCCATACACGAGCTTTTGCACGATCTGCCAGAAAGCGCGGCTGCAGCGGAAGGCATCAGTCTTGAGATCGCTAAACGCGCTATGTCTGCGGTACAAGACGTCGCGACGCTGGCCACACTGTTAGAGCGCCCTAATCTCGGCGCGTTGGCGGCCAAGCGCCTTTGCAAACTGCTGCCGCTGGATTCAGACCACGCCGTCAACCAACACGAGCGTTTGTTCCAAGCCCGACTGCAGTCTGCCAACGCAGCGGATATTCAAGTGCTGAGCGAACGCGTGACCACCGCCGAGCAAGCTGCTTGGTTGGTCATTCGCGCACCGGCAGAGACCAAGCAGAAATTGTTGGCCATGGCTGTGCTGCAAGATGAAGCCGGTCTGACCACGCTGGAGAAAATCTCTCGAGGCAAGGATAAGGGCTGTAATCGTCTGGCCCGAGAAGGACTGGATAAAATTCGTGGTTGCCGACGCCAATTGGCGGAACACTTGGACGCTCTTAACGACGTGCACAGCAGTGCCCAGCGCGAACTTAAAATGGCTCCCAAGGATCTCGATGGCCTTATCGTGCAGCGCAAAAAGCTGAATCAGCTGCACGCGCGTCACGAGCAGCTGGTGCAGAACATTCGCGAAGCACGCGACGCATTGGGTGCCGCGACACAGGTCGGCGAGACCATGGACAACCCGTTTGCTGATCTGGATCTGAGCGTACCCAGCGCTCAGGACAACCCATACCCTGGGCTGATTGAAGCCATGCAGGGTTTACAGGCGCAGCTGACGGCAGCGGCAACACTGGACGCAGCGGCCCTTGGGCAACATGCCCAGCACCTAGAGACCCAGCGCCAAGCATGGCTCGCTGCGGACTCGGGCTTCCCGCCCAGTGCCAGTCAACACGAGCAATTCGAGGCGCTGCTCGATGCCACCTACGCCTTACTCAAGGGCTGGCGACAACTCAGCGAAATCGATTGGCAAGCTCTGGCTCAAGCCGACGCGCACAGCGATGGACAAGGTAAATCCGCAGAAAACCTCGCCCAGTGGTTAAAGCTCGCGCGGCAGGCAGAAAAATCCGTGCCATGGCCCGCGGCAGTACCCGTGCCCACAGCCCTGGCAGATTTGCGTCAAGACATTGAGCAGGCAGCCGCGCAACAGCGCGAGCTTGGACAGCGACAGGTTGCCCTGACTCAGGAACTCAACGACCTCAGCGCGACCCTGCAAGGCCTGATTGATAACGGTGAATTCAAGAAAGCACTCGGCGCTCTGGGTCGCTGCCGTAAACTGCAGAAACAAGGCGCCAAGGGCAATGAGAAGCTGCTAAACCGCATCAGCACCCAGCTCGGCGAACTCAGCGATTGGCAGCAATATGCAGCGTCACCCAAGCGCGATGAACTCTTACTGTCCCTTGCGGCCATGGTTGATACGCCACTGTCTGCCGAGTCCCAGCGCGAACGCATCAAGGAGCTTCGAGCCCATTGGAACGCACTCGGCCCCTTACCAAGGGAACAGCTGCAACTGCAGCAGCGGTTTGACGAGTTGGCGGACCAAGCCTTTGAAATATGCCGCGAGCATTTCGCCGAACAAAGCAAGCAGCGCAGCGATAATTTGATCGCGCGCAAAGCCCTGTGCGATCAGCTGCAGCAATATTTGGACAACACCGACTGGCAGCAGGCAGACATGCGCGCCGCCGAGACCATCATGCGCCAAGCAAGACAAGAGTGGCGTCGACATCACCCTTGCGACCGCAAGGCACTGAAATCTGTAGAAACACGCTTTGAGGAACTGCAGTCGGCACTGCACGAGCGCGTGAAAAGCACCTGGGATCGCAACGTCAAGGCCAAGGAAGATCTTGTCAGCCAAGCTCTCGCCTTGGTCGAGCAGGAGGGCACCGACGGTTTGGCCACAGCGGCAAAACAGCTACAGGCCCAGTGGCGAGACGTTGGCACTACCCCGCGGGGTGCTGATCAGCGCCTGTGGAAGAAATTTCGCGCTGCCTGCGATGACATTTTTGCGCGGCTCGAACAAGAGCGCTCAAGCCAGCGTTCTGCCGCCGAACAGCAGCTGCGGGCCTTGGTGGATGACATCACTGCCTTTGATAGCGAACAAGATTCCATCGCTGATGCCGAATCAGGCTTGGCGGCCCTGCGAGACAGAGCAAGCGACCTACGTTTGGATGCGAAACATCGCGATGCGCTGAAAAATCTTGATCAACGCCTGCGCGCTCGACGAGCACAGGCTCAGCAGGCCAAGCGGGAGCAGCGCCTGACCGACTTTCGACGTTGGGATGAAGCCGTTAGCCAAGCCGAGATCGCAGGCGTCACCATGGATTCGCCCCATGCTTTATTCAACGCGCGAATCGCTGGCCGCGCAGAGGCCTACGACTTGCTAGCGCTGACCATGGAGGCAGAGATTGCTGCTGATATCGCCGGCCCAGCCGAAGAGCAAGGCGCGCGTATGACCTTGCAGATAGAGCTGATGAATCGTGGTGTGCGCAATATGCAGCTCGTCGACAATCAAGAGCTGCTTGAGCGTTGGTGCAGCAGCGGGCCCAAGTCTGAGCAAGACAGTGCGCTGCGCGAGCGATTCTTTGCTGCGCTGGGTCGCCGTCTGAACTAGTTTGTCACCGACACAGGAGTTGGCCGCGCCTGCTGAAAACCAAGTATGACCTTGGCACCGCCTAGCGAACTGGCCGCAAAACTCATGTCGCCGTCATAAATCTCCAGCAACTCCGACACCATGGCCAGACCAATACCCTGTCCGGCCTCGCGGCTATCAAGCCGTACGCCGCGCCTGAGTACCGCCTCCATCAGATCGCTGGCGATACCCGGTCCATTGTCCTCGATGCCTATTTGCACAGCCGCCTTAGACGCCTCGCTTTGCCCAACCCCTCCACGCAACGACACCTGCAGTTGACCGTTACCGTACTTACAGGCGTTCTCCATCACGTTACCCAGCATATCCAGCAAGTCGTCCTCGTGAATCCGCAGCTGCCAATCATTACCGGCCAGGTAATCGAACTGATGACTAGGGTAAGCCACCGCCAGAGCGCGCAATAGCTGCCTGATAACGCCGTCGATACTCACCCAGGGTTGCTCGGACGCCGCCTCTGCCTGCGCGATGCGAGCAACCCGTGACAACTGGTGATCGACAATATTTTGCATGCGCGCAACCTGTTCCTGCAGCAAGGCGAGGTCTGGATGGGTTTCCGCCACGCCGAGTCGCAACACCGAAAGCGGTGTTTTCAGGCTGTGGGATAGGTCATCCAGAGACTGACGATGTCGATTACGCAGGGCCGATTGATGGGCAATGTACTGATTCAGGCTCTCCACTAGGGGCGTGAGCTCCTGCGGCTGAACGGCATCTAAGGACTGACGATCACCCTGTTCCAGCTGCAACAGTTGTTGGCGAATGTGTCGTAAAGGTCGCAATCCCCAGCGCAAGACGATCAGCAACATAAGCGACAGCGACAGTGCTAAGGCGCCAAAGCCTGCGATAAGTTCGTAGCGAAACTGCGTCATCGATTGACGGTATGGGGCTTGATCAGCGCACAGCACAAAGGCCACGGTTGGCTCGAGCAGACCGTCCCAGTCCACTCGGTTGCTCAGGCAATACAGGTTGGCGGCGCCGGTCGATGGTGCGAAAACCAATCGCTGGGCGAGTTCGGTGTTTGCCTGCAGCGCGAACCGACCGATTTGCTCTGCCAGAGCTGGATCGGCCATGGCTAGTGAAGGCGAGCGCCAACCCTCCTCATCCCGGCCCTGAGAGCCAAGAGTCACCAAGGCGTACAGTCCGGAATCCGGTTGCTGCAGGCGCGGCTGCGACAGGTTATTGGAAAACTGCAGAGAACCCTGCCGCTCTTGGGCCACCCCCATAAGCGCATAAATCACCGGCTGCAGTTCTTGCTGCACACCGGCCACCACGCTGTTGCGGTAGGTGCGCTCTAAAATCAGACCCGTCAGTGACAGAAGGCTGAGCAACACCACGATACAGACCAAGGCCAAGCGACGCTGTATGGAGTTCATGTTGAGGTTGCAGATTGTTCGGCCAGGGCATCTGGCAAACTCATACGGTATCCGCGACCGCGCGCGGTCTGAATCAGAGAATAGGGCGCAAGCTTGCGACGCAGCCTGCCAATAAGCACTTCGATCACATTGCTGTCTCGATCAAAATCTTGTGCGTAAAGATGCTCGGTTAGCTCAGTTTTGGAAATGATCCGCTGCTGGCCCATAAGCAAGTAGGTCAGCAGCTTGTATTCAAAGGAGGTGAGATCAAGTTCTGCCATGTCCAGATAGGCCTGCTGGCTAGCAGTGTTCACGCTGAGCGGGCCAAGACTAATGATTGGCGTGGCATGCCCAGCAGAGCGCCGAATAAGGGCATTCACTCGGGCCAGCAGTTCTTCCATTTGAAAGGGCTTGGTGAGGTAGTCGTCGGCGCCCGCCTCCAGACCCTCTACCTTGTCACGCCAATGGCTGCGCGCGGTAAGCACCAATACTGGTGTACTGACCTGCCGCTGTCGCAGTGATGCGATTAGGTCTACGCCGGTTATTTTCGGCAAGCCGAGATCGATAATGGCCAAATCAAAAGCATATTCTGTGGCCAGGTACTGACCTTCTAAGCCATCCGGTGCGACGTCGACAACGTAACCCGCAGCGGTCAACTGCTTGCGCAGTTGCTCCCCAAGACTTGCCTCGTCCTCGACGATGAGAATTCGCATGCTAGCGCGCCCGCTGCAGGCGTCCTTGTTGATCCACCACCAAGGTAGTGACCCGCTGTCCGTCGACCAACATCCGAACATGGTGCCGTAACGACCCGTTGGAACCGCGCACCGATTTCGCCGAGAGTACCTTGCCGCCACTTTCTTCTTGGGCGATGCGGATTGCTTGGTTGAGATTGATCACGCGCCCAACACGCCGATCCGGTTGCACATAACTGTTGGCCGGTGCTTGGGCCTGAAATGCCGCCGCTGCATACACAGCGCTGGGCAGAGCGGTGATCACAGCCCCTAGCACGATGACGGCAAACACAGCAGCAACTCTGCCCAAAAAGGTTCGACTGCTTTGTTCAGCGTGTCTTGCGAATTGCTGCATGGAGTTCATCAGTTAGTTTCAGGTCGTACTCGTTAGATGGGCTCAACCTGCACACGTACACGCACCGTACTGCCCGGATCACGACGCATGCGGGTTTTGTAGGTTTGCCCGCCGTAAGCATAACTGACGTCATAGCCGGTTAAACGCTCCTCTTCGACGCGTTCATAAACCGTGCTGCAGACCTCGCGCTCTTCGTATCGCACATCGCCGTGCCGCTGCGCATGCCGTCGTCCAACATCCTTGCCGATGGAGTAACCGAGCACGCCACCGACGACTGCGCCAACGCGCTGGTTAGATTTCTTTGAGCCAACCGCGTTGCCCAGCGCGCCGCCTATGATGGTGCCTAGAATGGCCGGGGTAGCCGATTGTCCGCTGGCGTGACGCGTCGCCACTTGCTCGATATGACACTGCTCTCGAGGTTCTTCGCGAACGACGCTCTGATAGACCGGATAGGCAGCAATCACTGGCACCTCCAACACGCTTTGATCTGCCCACACCTTGCTGCTTGGCAGTAGGGTCAGCGCAGCCAGCAGCACGATGGCGACGGTCAAGACGATACCAGAACGCCCCACCAAGCTACCTTGGTTAACAGGCAAGGCAGCATGCGGCTGAGTTTCAGACGCCGCTATTGGCGCAATTTTGTGTTCGAGATTTGTTGGCAACATATTCATATTCACCTCTGACGTATTGGGTTTTCAGGCTGTCGCAAGAGACCATGCCCTCACTTGCCCGCCAACTTAGCCCGCCATGAATGAACGCAAACTGAACCAGTGATTGAGGCTCAGTGGTTGTTCAGATGCGCTACCGATTCCACATTATGATCGGCACCTAGCTCGACACGCATACCGGGCTGATGCGGTGCGCAGGCCCACTGCCAGCGCGTAAGTCGCTCGTAGTGATCGATAAAACGCTGCAAGGCTTGGGCATCCATCTGTTTGTCCGGCGCTATTTGCTGCTCCTGCTCGCCGCGCCACTGCACCACTTGGGCAAAGCCTGGTGGGCGCAACTGCACCCAGTAGTCGATGCACGGCCACAGGGGCTCGTAGTGTTCTCGCGTTTGTTCATTCACCCATGAACGCCATCGGCCTTCGGTATCCTCTGTGCGTTCCAAAGCGTTGATGGGCTGTGATACGTCGGGCTGTGCCTGCACGCCGACGCACCAACCTTCCAGCACCAATATCTGACAGCGCACCTGCCGCTGACCGCTTCGATCATCCATGCCCTTATCGAAAGTCGGTAGCTCAAGGGTTACGCCTTCGGCTGGGTTGGCCGTCTGCAGGGCATGCAGCACCTGCCCCAGCCATTGGCTGTCATGGGTGCCGGGTACACCCCGCGTTCGCAGCAGCGGATGCACGGTGCGCGACAGCTCGATTCGCTGAGCCTTGGTGAGATAGAAATCGTCTAAAGAGACGGTGACGGCTTGCAGGCCGCGCTGCTTGATATGTTCAACGACGATGTTGGAGAGGGTGGACTTACCCGAGCCTTGACTGCCGCTGATGCCGACAATCCTAGGCCGCTGGTCTGGGGAGGCGCCATCAATCTGCTCGGCAATGTCTGAGGCGATTGCGTGCCAATCGGCGAACTCAATTTGCGGTGGGCGATCCGACTGGGGCATCAAGGTTTCCACTGGCGTCTAAAGCTCTACCATCGCACTGGCGGACGGGCTTCGCTAGTATTTCGGCCCTCTCGCTGCAGCGCTTGCCCTGGGTTGAGCGAGACCGACCACGAGCCAAGGACTTGCTAATGAACACATTGCACATTTTGTTTGCCAAATTTCGCCGTCGCGCTCTAACCCTCGCCAAAGGCATTGGCGCTTTGCTGTTGAGTTCAGTCTTGCTAGCGGGCGGCTGCCAGCAAAATCCATCGATTGACCAAGCCACTGGCGCGCAAGACGCAGAATCAACGCCTGCATTGGTGACGGTCAGCCCGCGGAAAAGTCCAAACGATACGCGCGAATACCGATACCTAACCTTGCCTAATCAGCTCAAGGTGCTGCTGGTCTCAGATCCCGAGACCGATAAGTCTGCCGCCGCCCTAGCGGTTTACCGAGGTAGCTTCCACGAACCTGATAGCAGACCTGGCCTGGCGCACTTTCTCGAACATATGTTGTTTATCGGCACCGAGACCTATCCCGAAGTCGACAGCTTCCAGCAGTACATTACCGCCAATGGTGGTTCCTCCAACGCCTACACGGCGCTAGATCACACCAACTACTTTTTCGATATCAAAAACAGTGCGCTTGCCGAGGGCCTCGACCGTTTCGGCCACTTCTTCATCGACCCGCTGCTCAGCCCAGAATACGTCGAGCGCGAGAAGAACGCCGTGCACTCGGAATACCAGATGCAGATCAAGGACGATGGCTGGCGTGGCTACATGGTGAGCAAGCAGGCACTGAACCCAGAACATCCTGGTCATCGCTTTACCATCGGTTCATTGGATACGCTGCAAGGCAACGTAAAGGCAGACCTTGATCGTTGGTTTGCACAAAACTACTCCGCCGATCAAATGGGCCTCGTGGTGCTCTCGAACGCGTCATTGGATGATCTACAAGCCCTAGTAGAGCCTCTGTTCAATCAGGTGCCCAACTACAACATCGGCCCAGACTACCCAACCGTGCCCGCCTATACCGATGCCCAACTACCGGCCATGATTACCTCGCAAACGCAAAAAAATGCCGTGCGACTGAGCATCGCGTTTCCCGTGCCCAGTACGTTGCCCTACTACCGCACAAAACCCGAACAGTACATTTCCAACATGCTGGGCCACGAGGGCGAGGGCAGCCTGCACAGCCTGCTTATCCAACGAGGCTGGATAGAGAGCCTTGGTGCAGGCACCCAGTCCTTCGATCGCAACACCAGTTTGATCTCAGCAAATTTTGAATTGACCCAGGCTGGCAGCAACCATGTACCTGAAATCATGGGATTGTTTTTTGCGCACATCGACATGCTGAAGTCTGTTGAGCCCGAGGCCTGGCGCTATACCGAACAGGCGAAAGTTGCAGAGCTGGCTTTTCAGTTTCAGGAGCGCGGTTCCACTGTGGGCTTCGTGTATCAGATGGCACCGCGGTTGAACGAGTACCCGCCTGAGGATCTGTTAGCCGCTCCCTACCTGATGGAGGGGTTTAAACCGGATCTGATCAACGACCTGCTGGCTCGTATGACGCCAGAAAACGTTCTCGTTGAACTGGCCATGCCCGATTTTCAGTCGCCTACTGTAGAGCCCTGGTTTGCAGTGCCCTTTGCCCTTACCCAGGGTCCGGTGCCGGTAGCAATGCCGGATAACCCGCCTCTGAACTTGCCCGCCGCCAACCCGTTTTTACCGGAAAACTTGTCGCTGCTCGAACCGGACGATGCGCCCATCGACCTCGCGGTAGATCAGCCTGGCCTGCAACTCTGGCTGGATACCGACGTTTCTTTCACCACGCCGAGGGCGAATATTGCCATTGAGCTGGCGGTGCCGGGTGGACTGGTTTCGCTACGCGACGCGAGCATGGCGCGCCTATTTACCCGCTTGGTCAATGATGAACTGACCCAATCAACCTATCCCGCCTTGCTTGCTGGGCTTGGTTATAACCTCAGCCGCACGGCGAGTGGCTTCGCGATCAACATCAGCGGCTACAACGATAAGCAGGCAGATTTCCTCGCCTTTGTTATCGATCAGCTATTGACTGCCCCCTTGGCGGAGTCTCGCTTCGATAGCATCAAGCAAAGTCTGATACGAGACCTCGAGAACGCCGCCAAGGACAAGCCCTACAACCAAACACTGACAGCCTTGAATGACACGCTACTTGGCACCAGCTGGCCTGCCCAAGCCCAAGCGACCCTGCTCGCCGATCTGACACTGGATGAACTCAGTTCGTGGCGCTCTGAACAATTTAAGCGCTTGAGCGTACGCGGCGGTCTGCATGGCAATGTGGCCCTCGACGACGCCGAGGCCTTGGCCGACCTACTGATCACGTTGCTGCCACTGGATCGCGTCGCGCATACCCGCCCCGCGGTTAAGCAACTGACCCAATCGATGGACCTCGATCTTGCCGTTGACCACAACGACGCGGCACTGCTGCTGTATGTACAGGACCCAGACGATAGTTTTGCCAGCCGTGCAAAAAGCGCCCTCGCTGGGCAGCTACTGCGCTCGCCATTCTTTTCAAGCCTGCGTACTGACCAACAGCTGGGTTATGTCGTGAGCGCCGGCATTCGCCGGATGGATACCCAGAGCGGCAATTTATTCTTGGTACAGTCGCCGTCTGCCGGGGTCGCGCATATAGAAAATGCCGTGATTGAATTTCTGCAGGATTATCTAGCTCAATGGGACGCCATGACCGAGGCGGCATTCGAGCAACAAAAAGCCGGCCTGATGACCCGACTGCTGGAAAAAGACAAAAACCTTAACCAACGCAGTCAGCGCTACTGGCAAAATCTGGCTGAAGAGAATTATCGCTTTGATACCAACCAACAAATCGCTGGGCTGGTGAATGCGCTGACCAAGGCCGAGATGAAAGCCTTTCTTGAGGATGTGACCGAACGCGTGGTGAACCGTCGCCTGCTGATCTTCAGCGATGGCGCGTTTAAAGCAGAGGCAAGAGCGGCAACCGCCAGCGCGTCTTAGCAGACAACTAGGCGGGCAAGTCCAGACGAAACGGCGGCAGTGATTCAATGAGCGCACGGCCGTAGCGCTGCGTCACAATGCGCTTGTCCAACATCGAAATGGTGCCGTAATCGTTCTCGCTGCGAATCAGACGGCCGCAAGCCTGCACGAGTTTCAACGAGGCATCGGGCACAGAGATTTCGTAAAAGGCGTTGCGGCCCTGAGCCTCAGCCCATTCCGCAATGGCCTGATCCACCGGATCGTCTGGCACCGAGAAGGGCAACTTCACAATCACCACATGCCGACAATACTCACCAGGCAGGTCTAGACCCTCAGAGAAACTGGCAACACCAAATAGGTAGGAAGACTGTCCGTCGTCAATCCGCTGGCGGTGCTCCTGCAATAGCGCTTGTTTGCTGCCCTCGCCCTGTACCAATAGGCCTTCGGCGAGCTTTTTTGGCAACCCAGATATCACCGCGTTGAGTTGGCGCCAGGAAGTGAACAGAACCAGCGCCGACACATGACGCTTGAGCAGCTCAGGGATCAGACCAATCACCTCTTCGGTATGGGCGTCAAAGTCTCGAGGGTCGGATTGCATGGCAGGCACGTGGAAGGTGGCCACTTCAGGATAGTTAAATGGGCTTTGAATGACCTCAGCAGACACCGACGGATCTAAACCCACACGCTCTATAAAGCGATCGAAACGCCCCAATGCCGTGAGGGTTGCAGAGGTGCATACCGCGCCATAACAGCGCTGCCACAGTACCTCCTGCAGAATATTGCCCGGCTCGATGGGAGCGCTCACCATTTCCACATCGTAGAGATTGCGATTGAGCCAGCGGGCATAGCGACGGGGCCGACCTGCGCCTAGGGCGTAGTCTTCAAACAACGCACGAGTCGCCAGGGCGCGACTTTGCAGCTGGCCCACGGGCACCAACCAGTCTTCAGCCTCATAGGCATTTTGCCAGTCAGCGTTGCCAGCAACGGCTTCCTGCAAAAGTTCATGGGCCTGCTCCACCACATCGCAGAGCTTGCCCATGGAGGGCAGCAGGGCCATGGACAAGTCCATAAGCGTGGCCGGGATGTCGCCCTGCGGAAAACGATACACCTCTCGATCTTCTTCCTTGGTCTCAAAAGGCAGGGTGTTCAGACCCTCCGACAGCGCCTGCAAATGGCTGGTCAGGGCATCGGCTTCCGCCGCCGCACTGGTGGCAAGGCTGGTCAAATTTGCCGGTCGACCGAAACGCTGGGTCAGCGAGCTGAGCACCTTGTTGACGTTATCGAGCCATTGGATGGTGCCGTTTACCCGCGCATTGGTAGAAAAATGGTTTTGGGTTTTGTCCGCAATATGATGCGCCTCATCCAGAATATAGATGCAGTCTTCAGGTTCTGGCAGCACGGCGCCGCCGCCCAGAGCGAGGTCTGCCAACACCAAGTCATGGTTGGCGACGATGACATCTGAGCCTTCAAGATGAGATCGGGCCCGAAAGAACGGACATTGCTTAAAGAAAGAACAGCGATTGTTACTGCAGCCGCGATGATCGGTCGTCACGCCAGACCACGCGCCGTCAGACATACCCTCTGCCCAACTGTCGACCTCGCCATCCCATTGGCCTTGTGAGAAACGATTGAGCATCTCTTGATAGAGCACCGTATGGTCTTCATCGGTGGCGTCGAAAATGGGAATTTCTTGCTGGTCGGTGTATTTCAGGTGATCGTCGAGGCGTTTCAAGCACAGGTAGCGTCCGCGACCCTTGGCCAGGGTAAGGCTGAACTTCAAACCCGCCCGCTCCTGAATGTCTGGCAAATCCTGCAAAATCACTTGCTCTTGCAAGGCTACCGTCGCAGTGCTGAGCACGATGGTTTTGTTCAAACTTTGCGCCAGCGGAATGGCGGCAAGGCAATAGGCGGCAGTTTTACCGGTGCCGGTACCCGCCTCAACCACGGCAATACGATCTTCATCAGCAGACAGGGACCGCGCAATTTGCGCGATCATCTGGCGCTGACCGCGCCGAGGCTTAAAGTCTCGGGCCGCCAGCCAAGTGCGGTAGGCGGTTTGAATTTCGTCTTTTACAGCGTCGGTCAGGGCGGTCATAGCGCGGCACTGTGAAGCAAAACCTAGGCCGCGCCAAGGGAAATCATCGACAGAACGGGTAAGCGAAAGCGCACGCCCTAGAGGTGCGCTACAGGCGCTGGGTTAGGCCTGCTTTTTCGGCATTACCGAAATCTCCATGGGCGCAAAGTGTTCCATATCCACATCGATCAGGTAGGGGCCCGGTGCCGCCAGCGCGCGATCCATGGCATCGGCAAAGGCGTCGACGCTTTCGACCCGCTCACCGGGAACGCCCATGCTCTGCGCCATTTGCGCAAAGGCCACCTTGCCAAGGTCGGTTTCGTTGATACGCCCAAACCTGTTCTGCTGCAGATAGCGCAGCACCCCATAACCAGAATCGTTGAACACGCAAATGATGAGGGGCACTTGGTATTGGGCACAGGTCGCCAACTCGGTGGCGTGAAACATAAAACCACCATCACCATGAACCACCAACGCCTTGGCACCCGTGCCCTGATTGGCAATCGCCGCACCAACACTCATGGGAAACCCTGGGCCGATGGCGCCAGAGGTTGGGTTAATCGAGGTTCGCGGCGCCAAGATAGGAAACTGCTGATTTCCCCAGTTGTAAGCCGAGATGGTTTGGTCGCGCACAAAGGCAGAGTCTGCGGGCAGCTTGGCGCGAATGCAGTCCATGACTAGGGGCCAATCTGTGCCAAGGCGGCCGCGCATGGCTTGGCGAATACCCACACCCGCGTGCAGTATTTTGTCGGTAAATTGGGCGTCATTGGCCTGCAGTTCGGACAGTCTTGGCTGTATGCCAAGCAGGGCCAAACGCGCATCGGCGACCAAGCCGATGTGGGCATGGTGAGTGCGGCCAACCATGTTGCCGTCAATATCAATCTGTACCAGCTTGCCCGGCGGCGTTTGTGCCGCAAATTGCCCGTCAACGCCCACAGCGAACTTGGTGCCAATCGCCAGCGTTAGATCTGCATCCGCAATGGCCTGATACATACCTGCCGAGTTGTAGTAGTTGCCAATGCACAGCGGATGATCCTCGGGCAGCGCGCCGCGACCGTCCACTGTCGTTAGCACGGGAATTTGTAGTTGCTCGGCCAACGCCTGCACGTGTGCATGGGCACCAGCGGCAATGACGCCACCACCCACCAGCAAAATTCGACGCTGGGACTGCTGTAGGGCGTCGATGACCAAATCGAGTTTTTTCTCATCTGGCGCAAACTGATCATTGCCCGGCAGGGAAATTTCGACCGATGCGTTTTCGGCGTATTGAATATCGATGGGAATTTCCAGCGCACCCGGGGCACCGCGACCGGTGTACATATCGGTGAGCACCGCTTGCAGCGCTGGCCCGAGCTGCGACGGCGCGCGCGGGCTTTCAACCCGTCGGCAGACCGAGGCAAGCATGGGTACCTGCTGCTCGGCTTCGTGTACGTAGGCGAGGCCTTTGCCGTAAAAGGCCGTTTCTGCCTGACCGGTAATAACGAGCACACGTGAAGAACCGTACTGAGCCTCATACAGGCCGGTGACCGTGTTCGAGGTGCCCGGACCGGTTGAAGCGATCATGACTCCAAGCTTGCCGCTGGCCCGGGCATAGCCATCTGCCGCATGGGTACCTGCTTGCTCGTGTCTGACGTCAATGATGTGGGTTTTGCCTAGCCGATTGATGGCATCCAAGATAGGCATGTTGTGAATGCTGACAATGGCGAATACGTGCTCGACCTGCATTTGCGCCAGAGCGTCGGCGATAAGATCTGCACCGGTAAAATTTGTCATCAAAGTCCCCTCTTTGCTGGCCTACAAGATACAGCGCAAAGAGGCTGTGCTAAAGCTTGGCCTAACGGCCAAGGCACACGCGGCTAGGATCGCGCAGCGCTGATGGCGCGCCACAGTCGCTCAGACGTCATGGGCATATCGAGAGCGGTAACGCCCATGGGAGCCAGTGCATCGATGGCGGCGTTGACCACCGCGGAGGGTGCCGCGCATGCCCCCCCTTCGCCAATGCCCTTTACCCCAAGGTCATTATTGGGATCTAACACTTCATGAAAGCTCACATCCATATCACTGATATGCATGGCTCTGGGCATGGCGTAATCCATCAAGCTGCCGCTGAGCAACTGACCGTCATCGTCATAAACGGCGTTCTCCAGCAGGGCTTGGCCAATTCCCATGGCTACCCCGCCATGCACCTGACCGGTGGCCAATAGCGGATTGATGACCCGACCGCAGTCGTCGACTGCCGTGTACCTGACGACGTCGATTGCACCGGTATCAGGATCTATTTCTACCTCGGCCACATGGGCACCATTGGGAAAGGTAAAACCACCGCCACGGTCGTAGCGCAGAGTTTTGCTGAGCATGCGCCCACCAAACTGCGGCTGTTGGGACGCCTGGGCCACCTGCTGCAACGACACCTGAGCCTTGGTTGCCTGAGACCGAAACAGACCGTCGGCATATTGCACCTGCTCTACCGGTGTTTGAATCAGCTCTGCCGCTATGTTCTTGGCGTCTTCGACCATGGCCAGACCGGCGCGCTGTACCGCAATGCCCCCCATTTGCGAGGATCGCGAACCCCCGGTACCGCCACCGAAGGCCACCACGTCGGTATCGCCTTGAATGATGTTGATGTCTTCGAAATCGACACCCAGTGTCTCGCTGAGAATTTGTGCGTAAGTCGTGCGATGCCCTTGGCCGTGGGAGAAGGTGCCAACGACGACATCAATTCGACCGTCTTCGGCGACACTGATCACCGCCTCTTCCTCAGGCCCACCACCGCTGGATTCCACATAAAAACCAACCCCTCTGCCCCGCAGCAGGCCGTTGTTTGCACTAGCCTGCTGGCGCTGGGCAAAGCCTGACCAGTCACTGCGCTGCAGGGCCATGTCCAGCGTTTTGCTGAATTCGCCGCTGCTAATGGTGACCCCAGAAGGCAGCTGATAGGGCATATCGGCAGGCGCAATAAAGTTGCGCTTACGCAGGTCGATGGCGTCCCAACCGGTTTGCCGAGCAGCAGCGTCGAGCAAGCGCTCCATCACATAACAGGCTTCAGGGCGGCCTGCACCGCGATATGCGCCGACGGGCATGGTGTTGGTAAAGACGCACCGCACGGAATGGTGGACCAGGGGTATGCGATACACCGAACCGACAATCCGCCCGCCCGCCATGGTAGGGACGAAGGGTCCGGCGTTGGAGCAGTATGCGCCGAGATTAGCCGTCGTCTCGATACGGACTGCAAGAAGGTTACCGTCGGCATCAAAACTGCCAGTCACCTCGGTCAAATTGTCGCGACCGTGGTTATCGCTCAAGAACATTTCCGAGCGGTCGCCGGTGAATTTAATGGGGCGCCCGAGAGCCATGGCGGCGTGGGCGGCAACGCAGACTTCTGAATGTACTTCGCCGCGCACACCAAAACCGCCACCGGTATCTGGAGAGATCACCCGTATTTTGTCGGCGGCCAATGAAAATACCTTGGCGAGAACCGCGCGCTGGCCCAGTGCCCCTTGGCTTGGGTTATACAAACTAAAGCCGTCATCCATGGGCTCCACCAAGGTGGCGCGGGGCTCTAGTGGACTCGGCACCACGCGGTTATTCACCAGCGTCACGCTAACGCGATGGGCACCGCTGGCCAGCGCTTGATCAACGCCTGCGGCGGGGCCTTGCTCAAAGTGCACACATAGGTTGCTATCGCTGCCCTCATGCAGCGGCTGGGTATCTGGGTCTAGTGCCCGGCCCGGGTCGCTGCAGGCAGGCAGGTCATCAACGCTTAGTTCAATAGCCTCCAGCGCATCCAGCGCCTGTTCAGGCGTCTGCGCTACCACGGCGGCAATCGCCTGCCCGACAAACAGTATCTTTTGCTCTGCCAGTATTGGGCGATGGGGAATAAAGGCCGGCTCGCCTTGTGCGTTTTTCAGCGCTGCCCGACACGGTAGACCGCCCAAATGCTGCAGATCTTGCGCGGTGTACACCGCTTCAACACCCGGGCGATTCAGAGCCTCGGCGACGTCAAGCTGGGTGATATGACCGTGCGCATAGGGCGAGCGCAGCAGGCGTATGTGGAGTTGGTTGGGGCGGTTGATATCGTCTGTATATTCACCGCCACCGGTGATCAGGCGCGGATCCTCGCTGCGCGGCACACTTTGACCAATTCCAAATTTCACGAAAAACCTTGCTCCAAATGACGGCCAGTATTCAGCTCACCAAGCTAAGACGCAGCCTCAGCGACCACGGGGTTACTCAATATGCCAATGGGTTTGACTTCAACCTCGATCAAATCGCCAGCGTCCATAAATACCGGTGGGGTACGGGCAACGCCGACACCACCGGGGGTACCTGTGACGATCACATCACCGGGTTTGAGTTCAACGAAGGTTGAACAATATTCCAATATCTCGTCAAAGCCGTGTACCAATAAATCTGAGGTAGCGTTTTGCATCACCTCGCCGTTTAGCCTGGTCGTGATTTCCATGGCATCCAAATCGCCAATTTCATCCAAGGTCATCATCCACGGCCCGAAACCGCCAGTGCTGGCGAAATTCTTGCCCGGCGTGAACTGACTGGTCTGGCGCTGATAGTCGCGCACGCTGCCGTCGTTATAAATGGCAAAGCCGGCGATATGCTCACGCGCCTGTGCTGGCTTAATACGCCGACCGGCCTTGCCAACAATCAGCGCAATTTCGCCTTCAAAATCCAAGGAGGTAGATTCTAGGGGCCGCACCATGGGTGCGTTGTGGCCCATTTGTGCGTCGGCAAAGCGCACAAAAATGGTGGGATAGCCTTCACCGCCGCGACCTGTCTCTTCTTGATGAGCTTTGTAGTTAAGGCCCACGCACATGATTTTTGCCGGATCAGTAATGGTTGGCAGATACACCACGTCGGCGAGGGGCACATCGGCGCTGGCACCACATTGGGCTGTGAGATCGCTTAACGCATCTGCGGCAATCGCCTCACGCAGTGACGCAAAATCACTGCGCGCCCCTGCATCGACCACACCCTCACCGCTCGCAGCATCGCCAACCACGTAGCCAAAAGTCTCTGAACCATCGCGCAAAAAAGAAAGCCAGCGCATCCTTCACTCCCTCTTCACTTCATTGGGTTTTAGTCGAACATGATAACGCTGCGGGCAATCTCCCCGGTCTCCAGCGCGGCCATGCCTTCATTGATGTCAGACAGGGCAATACGATTGGAGATCATATCGTCCAGATGCAGCTTGCCCTGCAGATAAAAATCGACGAAGCGCGGCATATCAACGCGGAAGCGATTGGACCCCATCATGGAGCCTTGAATCTTCTTCTCGGCAAGAAAATCAACGCCATGCAGCTCGACCATTTGGCCTGGCGGAATCATACCTATGACCGTGGCTGTACCGCCGGGTCGCAACATGCGAAATGCCTGCTCTGCGGTGGCTTTCAGGCCGATGGCTTCAAAAGAATAATGCACCCCACCGCCGGTCAATTCGCGAACTTTTTCGATGGCCTCACCGTCGCTGGCATCCACCAAATCTGTTGCGCCAAATTTGCGCGCAAGCTCCAGCTTAGAGGCCACCATGTCTACCGCGATAATACGTGAAGCCCCGGCCAGCGCTGCGCCGTTAATGGCTGACAGTCCAATACCACCGCAGCCAATCACCGCCACCGTTGAACCGGGTTCTACTGACGCAGTATGAATGACCGCGCCGATACCCGTGGTCACGCCGCAGCCAATCAGCGCGGCACGATCCATGGGCATATCCTCACGCACCTTCACCAAGGCGTGTTCGTGCACCAGCATCATTTCGGCGAAGGAGCCCAGTTGCGCGAACGGCGTCAGCGGTTGATCGTTATGGCTGATGCGCGGTTCTTCTTCTTTGCCGCGACTCATTTCCGGCTCTTGGCAGAGCGATAGATGGCCAGTTAGACACTGATCACAGTGACCGCAAAAAACCGACAGGCAAGTAATGACATGGTCGCCGGGCTTAACGTAGTGCACATCGCTACCGACCTGCTCAACAACGCCAGCGCTTTCATGACCCAGCACCATGGGCAGTTTGCCGGGGTAGCTGCCATTGAAAAAGTGCATATCGCTATGACAAATACCCGCAGCCTTTGTGCGGATCAAAACCTCTCGAGGGCCGGGCTTGGAAACCGTAACTTCCTCAATCTCCATCGGCACATTTACTTCACGAAATACTGCAGCCTTCATGACATCTCCCCATCACATGAATTGACGTTTGAGTGTGCCATAGCGTTTAGGCCAAAAGAATATGTGATGCGTTGGTTGGCTTAATTTCCTACGCGGCCAAACGCACGAATTTACTGCTTGGTTAAACCGCCCAAATCCGCAGCAACAATGGCTTGGGCAGCGTCCATGGCCGCGCGCATCCCGGTGGCATCGGCGATGCCCTTGCCGGCAATATCGAAGGCGGTGCCATGATCGACAGATGTGCGCACCATGGGAATACCAAGGGTTGCCGTGGTGGATTCGTGGAAATTATGTACCTTGATCGCAATATGGCCCTGGTCGTGGTAAAGCGCCAGCACGACATCAAATTCACCAGCAATCGCGCGGTTGAATACGGAATCTGCCGGCAGCGGGCCAGTGGCGTCGATACCTGCCTGCTTGGCACTAGCGACGGCGGGTGCCAGTTCTTCGATTTCCTCGCGACCGAGTAATCCACCCTCACCACCATGAGGGTTCAAGGCGGCCACGGCGATGCGCGGCTGCGCGAGGCCCCACTGCGTCAGGGTGTCGTTTATGAGGTGCAGCTTGCCGAGCACCTGCGCTGCGGTGACAAATTCCACTGCCTTGGCGAGGGATTTATGAGTCGAAAGGTGTACCACCCGCAAACCTGGCGTCATCAGCATGGTGGCGGTTTGGCTTACGCTCGCCAGACGAGCGAGGATTTCCTGATGACCAATATCGTTCACATAACCGGCGGCGTGAATGGCTTCTTTGTTGATGGGCGCCGTCACCATGGCGGCCAGCTCGCCACTGAGACAGCGCTTGGCTGCCCACTCCACCGCCTGCACGGCAAGTTCACCACAAGCCGCTTGCACCTGACCAAGGCGGAAGTCTTCGGGCTCTGGGATGCCAAGGTCGAGCAGATTCCAGCCGGGTATGGCTTCATCAGGGGCAGCGATGTGATGTAACGGGGGCAAAGCTCGTGACAGGGTTGCAGCGCCCTTATTCAGCGCCCATTGAGCGCCGACCAAAATCCATCGGGTGTGCTCGCTCGCAGTCTTTTTGCCGCGGGCATCGCCATCTTTGTCTCCATCAAGGAGCGTTCGCGCGAGAATTTCGGGGCCGACCCCGGCAGGGTCACCCATGGTGATGGCGATAGGTAAGGAAGAAGCGCTAGAGGTGGTCGCCATAGTCCGTCTTTGAATTACCGAGCATTTGAATTACCGAGCATTTGAATCACCGAGCGTCGTCCTACTGTGGCACCGAACCCGGCCCGGGCCAAGGACATGTTCGCGAACTGCTCGAACCGCATTGATCATCAAAAGTTGATATTTTGATTGATTTTGGTTGCTGTATATTTATACAGTATACCGCCTTGCAGGAATTTCCAAACAGGCGCGCTCCCATGCAGTCTCTCAGTGATTTAGTCGACAGTTTTCATCTTTACGCCGTGTGCGAGACCTGCCAGCGTCAAGCAAAACTCGATGTGGAGACTCTCATAAATCGGTTGGGTGGCGACACCGAGGTGCACAAAATGCGCTCAAAACTGAAGTGCCGTGTCTGTCACACGCGCACCGAAGATTTACGCATTGTCTACGTAGGCAAAAAAGATCAAGAGGCGATTTTTCAGTACCGGCGCTGAAGGCCAGCGCGTTTACAGCATTTCGGTGTCGACCAGGGTTAAGCCAAAACCCTCAACACCAACATAGTCGACACTGCGCCCGGCGATTAAGCGAATTTTGCTCAAACCCAGGTCGCGCAGTATTTGCGCGCCTACGCCTACCTCGAGCCATTGGCTACGCCGCTCATCCTCACGACTCTGGGATTCGAAATCTTCCAGCGGCACACCGACAAAGCCGGTACGCAAGTAGATCAGTACACCGCCGCCCAGCGCTTCGATGCGCTGCATGGCAGCATTCAACAGGTTGCTAGAGTGCTCGCTGGATTGGGCGCCAAATACGTCTTCCACCAATTTCTCCCGGTGTATGCGCACGGGCACCGACTCCATGGCGTGAATATCGCCAAACACCAAGGCGATATGCTCGGCATCCTCAAACTTCGTTTTGTAACCGTAGGCTTGGGCCTTACCGATCGCAGTAGATACCGCAAATTCATAGCTGCGCTGCACCAACTGCTCACGCTGCTGCCGGTACGCGATGAGATCCGCAATGGTGATGATTTTCAGATCGTGTTCGCGCGAAAACGCCATGAGTTCTGGCAGGCGTTGTACCGTGCCATCGTCATTCACCAGCTCCGCCAGCAGACCGACCGGCGGCAGTCCCGCCAAGGTTGCCAAGTCGGTACCAGCCTCGGTATGACCCGAGCGCACCAACACCCCGCCTTGGCGTGCCACCAGGGGAAAGATATGGCCAGGACGCACAAAATCGTCTGCGCTCACGTTGCTGTTGGTCAACGCTTGCGTGGTGGCCGCACGTTCTTCGGCAGAGATGCCTGTGGTTAGGCCTTCTTTGTAATCAATCGATACGGTAAAGGCCGTGCTCATAGGAGCATCGTTGCGCGAGACCATGGGGTCGAGGTGCAGTTTTACTGCCTGCTCTTGCAGAATCGGCGTGCACAAGATGCCACTGGTATGACGAATCATGAAGGCCACGGCTTCTGGTGTGGCCTTGCTCGCTGCCATGATGAGATCGCCCTCATTTTCGCGATCATCGTCGTCGACCACCATGACCATTTCACCCTGTCGAATCGCGGTGAGTGCTTCTTCGATGGTGTTGAAAACGGTTGGGTCGGTGTCGTTGCTCATGGCCTCGTCGCTCTATCGAAAACGGTGCGAGAGACTAGCACAGGCACATATGTGCAAACAGTGAAGGCACTTGGCGCCTAGATAGCTTGGGCATCGCGCAGGCGGGCAACCTCATCAGCGTCCATGCCAAGAAACTCCAGCAGCACGGATTCACTGTGCGCGCCAAGGCTTGGCATATCAGGCACGCCGGGGGTTTGCATGCCTTTGAAGCGAATCGGTGTGTGAAACTTGAGCGACTGCTCACCCCATTTGTCTTCAGCCCAAGCGAGGGTGCCGCGGGCCAGCAGCTGCGGGTCGTTCACCACATCCTCGAGGGTTTGAACCGGGGCGCAAATCATGCCCGCGCTTTGCGCAATGGCAAAAATTTCGGCCTTGGTCAGCGTTCGCGTCCATGCTTCTACCAGCGCGTCTACCTCATCCATATTACGCGCGCGGTCCTTGGTGCGAGCAAATCGCTCATCGGTTTTCAGCTCAGGGCGCTCCATGGCATCGCACAGGCGCAGCCAGTGCTCGCCGCGAAAACAGATCATCGCCACATGGCCATCCTTGGCCTGATAAACGTTGTAGGGCGCCAGCGCCATACCGGAATGCCGATTGCCGGTTCTGGTGGGTTGATGACCCAACTGAAAATATGTGCCTAACTGAGTCGCGAGTGTGGGGAATACGCAGTCCTGCATGGAGATGTCGATAACGGCGCCCTTACCGGTCTGCTCGCGCTGATACAGGGCGGAGACGATGCCTGCATACAAATGCGCACCGCCTAAAATGTCGCAAAACGCTGCGCCCGCCTTGGTCGGTGGGCTATCCGCATCCCCGGTCACGCTCATCACGCCGCTCATGGCTTGAAGGGTAATGTCCATGCCGAGATAGTCGCGATAGGGCCCGCTGCCGCCATAACCGGTGCCGGCTGCGTAGATCAGTCGCGGGTTGAGTTCACACAGCACATCGCTGCCTAGGCCATTATCCGCCAGCGTGCCAGGAGAGAAATTTTCCAGAACCACGTCGACCTGAGGCACCAAGTCTTTAATCAGTTGGCGTCCGTCAGGGTGCTTAATGTTGGCCGTGATGCATTCCTTGGCGCTGTTGAACATACGAAAGGGAAAGCCGGGCTTTGCTGTACCGCTACGGCCACGCAGACTCTCGCCGGTGGGTGACTCCACCTTGATAACACGTGCACCAGCCTGGGCCAGCAAGAAGCCACAGTAAGGCCCGTTATACACCTGCCCAAAGTCTAAAACCGTCAGCCCCGCCAGCGGTGTTGCCGTGGTCATGTCGCCGTCTCCCCGTGTTTTCCCTCAATCGATCGCAAAGGCAACGATGTAGTCGGAGCTGGCGCTCAAGGGCGAGCGCGTATCTCCGCCTGCCGCGATCACCACGAACTGTTTGGCGTTACCCTCGTCGTCTTTCACAGCATAACTCATTGGCGTGGCGTTACCCGGCGCCGGCAGCGCGTGCTGCCAAAGCAGCTCGCCGTTATCCACATCGTAGGCAAACAGTTTGCTCTCAAATAGTGAGCCCAAAAAGAACACACCCGTGGTCGTCAGCAGCGGCCCACCATTTTGGGGCGAACCGATACTGAACACTTTGGCAGGAAAATTTCCGTGGGGACGACGCCATTGCTGTCGTTGTTCATTGATGTCGATCACCATCACTTCGCCCAAGGGAAATCCACCACAGGGCACGAGACCAAGGTATGGATCAAACGCAACATGTCTCGCCATGGCGTAATCGGCCCCTGCCTGCACGCCAAGCTCAACATCATCGCCGATCTCAAAAGAAGCGCGGTAGGCCTCATACGCGGCTCGGCGCTCCGCTATGGGTCGATCAACATCACCCATGGTTTCAAGCAACTGTGACGGCGCATTAGATTTATCGAGCAGCTTAGTGCGGTAGGCGAGGTTGTTACTGTGCAGGGCGATCAAGCCGCGCTGGGCATCTACTGCGACACCACCCCAGTTAGTCGCCCCCATATTGCTCGGCAAGCCAATGGTCCATTGCTCGGTAATCGGTGTGTATATCTCTCCAACTTGGCTCTCTTCTTCCATGCTGCTGCATAGGCCCATTGGGGACCGTCCCTTTTCGTAACGGCGCGACACCTGAAATGCCTCAGGAGGAAACGGCTGGGTGGGTGACAGCTGATCTTTGAGTGGTCCGAAACGAGGCACCTCTCGACGTTCAACCTCAATCACGGGTTCGCCGGTTTCTCGGTTGAGCAGGAAGATAAATCCCATCTTGGTGCTTTGGATGAGTGCGGGCACTGAGCGACCCGCTAGCTGAAGATCTACGAGCGAGGGAATCGACGGCACATCAAAATCCCAAAAGTCACGTTCAACGGTTTTAAAGTGCCAAATCAATTCTCCAGTACTGCCACGCAGCGCGACGACGGAAGAGCCATAGTGCGCCATATCTGGCCCAGGGTTGCGGGCATAGTCCGGAGCTGGATTCCCCGTGGGCAAAAACACCATGTCGCGCGGTTGATCTACGGCAAAGCCTGACCAGACATTGGGTGTGCCCAAGGCATAGCCCGCCTCACTGACCAGTCCGGTTGCATAGTCAAAGTCCGGCGGTGCCAGATCAAAGGCCCAAACCAGCTTGCCGCTGCGCACGTCATAGCCGCGCACCACGCCGCTCGGAGCATCAATGCGCTGATTGTCTGCAACGGCAGAGCCAACGACCACCACATCACCCACCACCGCCGGGGGTGAGGACACCTGATACTCCTGGGCCCAGGAGAGCTGACCGACCCCGGCCTTTAGATCAATCTCACCGCCAGAGCCAAACTCCGCGCACACCATGCCGGTGAGACCATCTAGCGAGATCAGACGCGCATCGTTAGTCGCCATGAACAGACGGTTTACGCAGGCGTTAACGGTCTGTCCGACCGGCTCAACTTGTGTGGCTGCCTCAGAATCAGACCATTGTGCCAACGCGCGGCAATTCGCCAAGTTGGGATAGCGCGCTCGGGCAATCTCAGGGTCATAGGTCCATACCTGCGCACCTGTTAATGGGTCTAGAGCCGATACCTTGTTGAACGGGCTGCATACCACCAGTAACCCGCTGGCGAGTATGGGCGTGTTTTGAAAAATCTCATTGGCATCGCCGGTGCGAAATGTCCACGCAGGTTTAAGGCGCTGCACATTTTCTTTGGAGATCAGCGCGACGTCGGTAAAACGTGCGCTACCCGGTCCTGCATGGCTGGGCCAAGGTGAGGTGACGCGAGCCGTCGCCTCGGTCTCATCTGGCACCTGCAACGCCGCGAAGTCTGTCGTGCTGCAACTGCTCAGAACTAAGGCAATTACCATAGTCGCAATACAGTGAAGCTTGGTTAAGCGAACCGCGGATACAGGCATGATCGGCCTCGGGTCTTCGACTTTGAGAGTTGTGATATTGATACAGCCTCCCAATGCACACAATGACGCAACGTCGTTCGCCGCTTAGACAATCGTATTCGTCAGCGAGAGCCCTGCCCGATCACGGCTAGCGTGGTTAAAGCGCTATAGGTTGCGCGCTTACCTAAGACTCAGGTTGCTGTTTCAACGAGCGCTCGCTTAGCTTTGTTTGGATGCTCCTGAGCGTGGACTTATCGATTCGATAACCCAAATAAACGAAAGCAGCGATGATGCCGCCAATCATCGCAAATGGACCGTCAACGATGCCGAGACGAAAAAGAATGTCCTCGGGCACCTCGGTGGGGACCGACTGGGGCGGCATCATGACGTAATACTGCAGCGCAAACCCTGCCACGATATGGCCAATCGCATTCATCGCCTTAGCAAAGAACGCGCGAGCCGAGTAAAAAATACCCTCTAGACGCATCCCCGTATTAAGCTCGTGCTCGTCCGCGATATCCGCCAGTGCGGACATCACACTGATGTTCAGTACCGTGCCGAAAAAGGACGAAAAACATCCCATGGCGATGATAAAGACCACAAGGGGCCAAGAACCCCGCTCCGGCGCTAGGCCAAGGAGTGACAGGTTGACTGCCATCGACCAGAAGACGCTCAGGCCAATAGCAGAGAAGAAGATCGTCCAGCGTTTATCAAATCGATCATGCAATCGAGCAGAGAAGAAAAAGCCCGCGTGGGCCCCAATGATGCTGTAGATCACCAAAAACCCGATCTGATACGGCGTGAGTTCCCAGTAAAACGTGCCCATGTAGATCGACAACGTCTCATGGGTACCGGCGGTAAGCGAGAGGAAGAACAAGCCCAGCAACAGATACAGGTAATTGCGATTTTGCAGCACTGACCAGATATCACCGTAAAACGCGCGCAATGATGTTTTGCCCAACGGGATATTCTCGTTGCGTTTGAGATGTTCGATTTGATCGCGCGTACCCAACGCACAGGCAAAGATGGAAATCAAAATAATCGCGCAAGCGCTTAGGGCCACCCAGGTGTAGGCAGGCCGATAAAGTTGCCCACCTTGATCCGCGAAGATGAAGCCAAAAACCACGAACCATGCGAGCACTTGCATGATCATGTTGCCGTAGAGGCCAAACAGATTGTTGAAGGCCATCACCCGAGTACGCTCTAGATAGTCAGTGGACAGCTCGGCGCCCATCGCCAAATGCGGTACGACATAAAAGGTTTGGAAGGTTCGCTGCAGAATCGTGAACACACAGAGCCAAGAAAACAGTAGCGCGTGGGACTCCACGACAAACTGCGGTGGGTGGAAAATCAAAAAGACGCAGATGGCCAGCGGTATCGGCGCCGTAAACAAAAATGGATGCCGACGACCAAAGCGAGATCGAAAACGGTCGGAAACCGCGCCGATCAGCGGGTCCGTGATCGCGTCAGCAAAGATAGCCAACGCCAAGGCAGTGCCAGCCAAACCCGCGGGCAAGCCAAGAATCTGCTGGTAAAAAATCAAGCCCAAGGCGTTGAAGATCCACATGGATGCGGTTTCGCCGCCAGCGCCAATACCGAAGTAGACCTTGGTACGCAGCGCTACAGCGCCCGACGACCCTGAAGATTGCTCTGCCGTAGCCCCTTGTTCTGAACCGTCCGATGGTGGCGATGCACCATCGGGATGAATCTTGTCGTTCATTGCTTCTTCCCCGCCTAGGGTTCGAAACACTATCACGGCGACAAATACAAAAAGTGCACGGCGCCGACGTCAAACCCAAGCATGCTAATGGGATCATCGAAAAGATTTATCTCGGCAAATCGCGGGACTAACGAGGGAAACTAAGTCGACCAACGGCATAGGATTACAGATCCGATCCGCTATTTTGGGTGGGATTCGTCAACAAAAAGTGGCGCTGAAAAGCGCCTGCTTGGAAATTCGGTGGCGCGAGCACTGTTCGAGTCCTTTACAACGAACTCTGAGGTTCCGACGACGTTGAATTTCGTTACAACTGAAGTGAAATGGCGCACCCGGCAGACGGTGAACCATGGGTTCACCGGTGCGAGCGCAAAATCGCTTACCAGCGATTTTGAACGAGCGAGCACTGTTCGAGTCCTCAAAAAAACTCAGGGCATCCCATGCTGTTGAGTCTTAAGAAAAACTAGGGGAATGGCGCACCCGGCA
>ERZ802819.352-NODE-352-length-31066-cov-25.5842_pt1 | contig 31066 bp, 28 predicted proteins | sample MGYA00345647_ERZ802819 | MGnify/ENA primary metagenome ERZ802819 (study PRJEB30503, sample SAMEA104212355) | marine metagenome | biome: Westerlies Biome; feature: [SRF] surface water layer (ENVO:00010504) within the epipelagic zone...; material: water...
ACGTGCCAGCCTGTAACGTCCGGGCCGCCTGGTCTGGGCGGACTCATATCACTACCGCACCCGTCGCCATTACCAATATTGCTGCTGGCCATGCTGCTGCTGACCAGCCTTGCCGGATGCGCGATGAATGACGGTGACAAGATGGCGCTGACCAGTAACGAGCAGTCGGCCGCCCCTGACGTCGCAATGATTGAGAGTGATGACAACACCATCACCTTCGAATTCGGTGTCGGCATGACCGGCCCCACAAGGGTGGTTGCTGTCACCCGCAGCAACAGCATTCCGGCCAGCAGCGATGATGATGTCTATCTTGAATATCTGGCACGGCAGAAAATTGCCGAATGGCGGCAGACGGCACAGAGTGTCCGGCCGTCTTCACCGCAGCTTGAAGCGCGGTTGCGCGCGGCCAGACGTGTCTCGCAATCCGGTGCCGATACGGGCGTGAATGGCACTGGCGAGACCGCTACGGACTGGACAGAAAATACACGCATCACACCGCAGGAACCGGCTTCGCGCGCGGACCTGATCGTGCGCCGCCTGTCCCCCGACGGGCAGACCGCACCAACCGTGCTGAAAGTCATTCAGGAATAGCGGGCGGATATGTCCGATTTATTCAGCTGAGTGGCTCAGCCGCCAAACGGATCAGTCACCAGAATGGTATCATCACGTTCCGGACTGGTACTGAGCAGCGTTACCGGCGTCTTTGTCAGTTCTTCAACACGGCGAATATATTTGATCGCATTTGCCGGCAGCTCGGCCCAGCTGCGCGCGCCATAGGTGCTTTCCGACCAGCCGGGCATGCTTTCATAAATCGGGGTGCACGCCGCCTGCGCCGCTGCATCTGACGGAAAATGATCAAGGCGTGTGCCGTCAACATCATAACCGATGCAGATATTCAGCGTTTCAAACCCGTCCAGCACATCCAGCTTGGTCAGCGCCATGCCGGTGATGCCGGCCACCGCATTCGCCTGGCGCACCATCACCGCATCAAACCAGCCACAGCGCCGCTTGCGCCCTGTCACCGTGCCGAACTCGCGGCCGCGCTCACCCATACGCTCACCATCCGCGCCAAAATCCTCGGTCGGGAACGGGCCGCTGCCAACGCGCGTTGTATAGGCCTTGGTAATACCCAGAACGAACCCGATATTGGTCGGGCCGGTGCCGGCACCCGTCGCCGCCTGACCCGCCACCGTGTTCGATGATGTAACAAACGGATAGGTGCCGTGGTCGATGTCCAGCATCACCCCCTGCGCGCCTTCGAACAGCACGCGTTTGCTGTCGGCATGCGCCGCTTCCAGAACACGCCAGCTTTGTCCGGCAAAGGGCAGCACGGTATCACGCACCGCCATCAGCCCGCGTTTCAGCTCAGCCGGGTCGGCTTCGGGCTCTCCAGCCGCCTTCAGCCAGATATTGTGATGCGCGGCCAGTGCCGCCAGCTTTGCATCCAGCGTGTCTTCGCTTGCCAGATCACCAAGCCGCACGGCGCGTCGTGCCACCTTGTCCTCATAGGCCGGGCCAATGCCGCGGCCGGTCGTGCCGATCTTGCCAGCCCCGCGCAATGCTTCACGCGCGGCATCCACCGCCTGATGGACAGGCAGGATCAGCGCGGCGGTGTCGGATACCACCAATGTATCGGGCGTGATCTCGGCCCCCTGTTCGCGCAGAAGGGCAATTTCAGACACCAGATGGTTCGGATCGATCACCACACCATTGCCGATGACCGACAGCTTGCCCGGGCGCACAATGCCCGATGGAAGCAGCGACAGCTTGTATTCCACCCCGCCAATGACCAGCGTGTGCCCGGCATTGTGTCCACCCTGAAAGCGCACCACCACATCGGCGCGGCTGGACAGCCAGTCGACGATCTTTCCCTTGCCCTCATCGCCCCACTGGGCACCGATCACGGCTACATTCGTCATGTTTTCATCCTGTGCAGCGCGCCGTGACAAGGCGGGACCGGCCCGCATGGCGCGGCACCTGTGATAGCCCAATCAACCGCCTGCCGCAAGACAGCTGGCCCCTGGCCGTGCCGGTTGTTGCGGGCTGGCTATCCCTGGCTGAAATGCAGCTGGTCAACCCGTACCACCTGTTTCAGTGACCGCAGCTCGGTCATCACCTCGGGTGTCAGTGCGCCATCCACTTCCACAAGGGCAATCGCCTCACCACCGGCATCGCGCCGTCCCAGATGGAAGGTGGCGATATTGATACCGTGCCGCCCGCACAGGCTGCCCAGATCACCGATAAAGCCCGGCTTGTCATAATTGCGCAGATATAACAGCGTGTCAGGAAAATCGGATTCAACGGGGATGTCCTGTACCTCGACGATCCGCGCCTTGTCACCACCGACCAGCGTGCCGGCAATGGTGCGCGCGCCCGATCCGTGCGTGACCGTCACCCGCAACAGCGTTTCATAATCGCAGCGCCGTTCATGCCGCACCGTCGACACCGCGATGCCGTTGGTGGCCGCAACCGAGGTGGCATTGACCATATTCACCGAATCCATCGCCGGGCCCAGCAGGCCAGCCACGGTGGATGCCACCACAGGCCCCGGGTTAAGACCCGCCGCCCGGCCATCAAACTCGATGCTGACACTCGACAGCCCGCCGCTGTCCACCTGTCCCAGAAACGCTCCAAGCTTGCTGCCAAGTGCCATATAGGGGCGCAGCACTGGCGCTTCCTCGGCGCTCACGGACGCCATGTTCAGCGCGTTGGTCACCGCACCGCTGATCAGATAATCAGACATCTGTTCAGCCACCTGCAGCGCTACCTTTTCCTGCGCCTCCAGCGTACTGGCGCCCAGATGCGGCGTTGCCACCACATTGTCCATACCGAACAGTACATTGTCGCTTGCCGGTTCATTCTCGAACACATCCAGCGCCGCCCCGGCCACATGTCCGTTAGCAAGCGCCGCGGCAAGAGCCAGCTCGTCAATCAGCCCGCCACGCGCGCAATTGACAATCCGGACACCTTTTTTGGTGCGGTTCAGCGCGTCGGCAGACAGGATATTGCGCGTCTGCTCGGTCAACGGCGTATGCAGGCTGATGAAATCGGCACTGGCCAGCAGTTCATCCAGTTCAACCTTTTCGATACCGGTATCGCGGGCATGGTCGGCCGACATGAACGGGTCAAACCCGATCACCTTCATCCGCAGCCCCTGCGCACGGTCAGCAACGATGCTGCCGATATTGCCGCAACCGATCAGCCCCAGTGTCTTGCCGGTAATCTCGGTACCCAGAAAGCGTGACTTCTCCCACTTGCCGGCCTGCGTTGACTCGTTGGCTGCAGGGATCTGGCGCGCCAGTGACAGCATCATCGTGATCGCGTGTTCAGCTGTCGTGACAGCGTTGCCATGCGGCGTGTTCATCACCACCACACCGCGGGTTGTGGCGGCCGGGATATCGACATTATCAACACCGATACCGGCCCGGCCGACCACTTTCAGCCGCGTTGCATGGGCCAGCAGATCGGCAGTCACCTTAGTTGCGGACCGGATCGCCAGACCGTCATAATCACCAATGACCTCGGCCAGCTGTTCGGCTGTCAGGCCGGGGGTCACATCCACCTCGATACCGCGCGCCTCAAAAATGGCGGCGGCATCTGGGCTCAATTTGTCACTGATCAATACTCTGGGCACCGAAAGGCTCCTTCATGGGGTCACTATGTGAATTTGGGGGTCGCCACAGTGGCGGGATATTGGCGGGCATACAGATGCCGGTTAACGGGTAGCGGGAAGAGCGGGCCAGGAGGCCTCTGTCTCGGCCTGATAGGCAGCACGCGCCGTCTCATACGCCCAGTCCAGCCATGGCAGCAGGGCAGCCGTATCCGCCGGATCAACCGTCGGCCCACCCCAGATGCGCAGCCCCGTCGGGGCGTCGCGGTAAGCCCCGATATCAACAGCCACATCTTCAGCCTCAAGGCGCGCCTGAAGTGCCTTGACGATGGCCTTCTGCGCCTTGTCGTCCTGTGCGGCAAACCACGCATCGGTGATCACCAGGCAGATGGCGGTTGTCGACATGGTGCGCATATCTTCGGCCAGAAAGGCAAAATACGGGGTTTCGGCAATCCATGTGCTGACATGGCTGAACCCGGTTTCAACCCGACCGACAAGCGCGTCGATCCCGCCAATGGATTCGGCCCAGACAAGCGCATCGATCGCATCCTCAATCACCAGCATCGACGGCGTATTGATCGTCGCACCTTCAAAGATACCGGCATCCAGCTTGCCGCCCTTGGAAAGGCGCAGGATTTTCGGTACAGGCCATGATGGCGCGTGGGTGTTGGCGCGTTCGACAGCGCGCGGCGACAGAATGATCACGCCATGACCACCCTCACCACCAAGCGACTTCTGGAAGCTGAAAGTGGTGACATCCAGCTTGTCCCACGGCAGATGCATCGCAAAACAGGCCGAAGTGGCGTCACAGATCGTCAGGCCCGCCCGGTCATCGGCAATCCAGTTGCCATCCGGCACGCGCACACCCGAAGCGGTGCCATTCCATGTGAAGACCACATCATGATCAAAATTCACCTGCGACAGGTCGGGCAAAGCGCCATATCCGGCTTCGTGGCGCACCAGCGGTTCAATCTTCAGCTGATTGGCGGCATCGGTGATCCAGCCTTTGCCAAAGGCTTCCCAGCCCAGAATATCGAGGCCGCGCGGCCCCAGCAGCGACCACATCGCCATCTCGACCGCACCGGTATCCGATGCCGGCACGATGCCGACAATATAATCATCAGGCAGTGCCAGCACCCGGTGAATGCGGGCGATACAATCTTGAATTCGTGATTTCGGGTGGGGGGCGCGGTGTGATCTGCCAAGCGAGGCAGTGTCGAGAGCATCCGGGGTCCATCCTGGCCGTTTGCGGGTCGGTCCGGTAGAAAACAGCGGCGATGCCGGCTTGGTTACCGGCGTGGCAAAAGCAAACCCGTGCGTCGGGTTACCGCGTGTCGCGTTCATAGCGCCCTCATCAGTCATGTGGCCACCCGTTGGGGGGTGACGGCCCACGCATAAAATGCCGACAGGGTGCCGCGCCGTCAACCCGCCAAGTGGATTGGACGCAGAAAATATTTACCGATTGGTAAATATCTGTAATCAGGCTATTTTCTTGGACTCATCCTGAAGAAGCAAAATTATTTCATCCATTTTGCTCTGTAACAGCTCTTCGGTATCCGCTTCAACCATGACCCGCACCAGCGGTTCGGTACCTGACGGGCGCACCAAAATACGGCCCGCATTACCCATGTCGGTCTCGATCCTGGCCAGCGCGTCGCGGATCATCTGCCGTTCCAGAATCGCTCCGTCCATGTCGCGCAGATTCTCCAGCCGCTGACATTTTGGCGCGAACATATGAAATGTTTCACTGGCGGGTTTTGTTGCGCGCGACAGGATATGCAGCATCTGCAGGGCCGCAATCAGACCATCGCCGCTGGGGCATAATGATGTCATCAGGATATGACCCGAAGATTCGCCGCCAAGATTCATCCCGCCAGCCCGCATCATCTCCAGCACATAGCGGTCACCGACACGCGCACGGTGCAGCTTCAGCCCCTTGTCAGCAAGGCAGGTCTCAATACCGCCATTTGTCATTACCGTGCCGACAACACCGCCGCCACTCAGACTGCCTTCATCATGCATCGTGCCGGCAAGACAAGCCAATAATTGATCACCATTGATGATCCGGCCAGTCTCGTCAGCCACAATCAGCCGGTCTGCATCGCCATCCAGCGCGATGCCAACATCCGCCCCATGCGCCACGACCGCCGCCGCCATCACATCAGGATGGACTGCACCGCAGCCCTCATTGATGTTGAAGCCGTCAGGATCAGTCGCCAGCGATATGACCTCGGCGCCAAGATCGTTCAACGTGTCCGGAGCGGTGCGATAAGCAGCACCGTTTGCACAGTCGACCACCACCTTCATACCGTCAAGGCGCACCTGCGCGTCCAGTGTCGATTTGGCGAATTCCACATACCGCCCGACCGAATCCAGCATCCGGCTGGCGCGGCCCAGCTCGGTCGGTTCGGACAGGGCGATGGATCCCGCGGCGAGCGTCGAAATACCGCTCTCGATCTCATCCGCCAGTTTTGACCCATCCGGGCCAAACAGCTTTATGCCATTATCATAGAACGGGTTGTGACTTGCCGAGATCATCACCCCAAGATCGGCGCGCAGTGATTGCGTCAGATAGGACACACCGGCAGTTGGCATCGGGCCAAGCAGACGGCAGTCCATACCGATTGAAGTAAAGCCGGCAACCAGCGCCGCCTCGACCATATAGCCCGACACACGCGTGTCCTTGCCGATCACCACAAGGGGCCGGCCCGTCCGTTCCTTGTTACTGTTGATGAACCAGCGTCCGGATGCCAGTGCCAGCCGAACAATGGCCTCAGCCGTCATCGGGCCGGTATTGATGCGTGCCCGCACCCCGTCGGTACCGAACATTCCTGCCATGTCTATTGCCCTTTATCAGGTGATCATCCACTGGCAAACAGCGATGCGCGCCAGACAGGTCTATAAATACGGCCGCCGCCAGATCGGCACAAGCGGCGAAACAGGCTTATCCCGTATTTTAATCCTTCAGACCAGTATGCGCCGGGTCATACCGGCGCTTGGGGATGGCTAATGCGCGTCGGCAAGCGCCATCTCAACCGCCACAGCCTGCGCCGTTTCGGCCACATCATGCACGCGCAGCATCTGCGCGCCCTGACGCAATGCCGCCATGCCCAGTGCCAGCGATCCCGGCAGGCGATGATCGGCATCCTCACCGGCAGACATCTTGGCGATACTGGATTTGCGGCTGGCCCCGATCAGGATCGGCACACCCAGCACATGCAGCATCGAGACCCAGTTGATCAGCTGCAGATTATGCATAACCGACTTGCCAAACCCATAGCCCGGATCAACGGCCAGCATGGCCCGCGGAATGCCAGCTTCTTCGGCAGCGGCGATCCGGTCTTCAAGAAAGGTCAGAATTTCCACCGGTGCAAATCCGTATTGCGGATCATCCTGCATGGTATCGGGTGTCCCCTGCATATGCATGATGATCACCGGCACCTGCGCAGCGGCAGCGGCTTGCAGCGCACCATCTCCGCGCAATCCGCCAACATCATTGATCACAGCTGCACCGCCAGCAACCGCACGCGTCATTACATCTGCATGGCGCGTATCAATCGACAGCACCGCATCACCGCCGCGAAGCCCGGCCAACACCGGCAGCACACGCGCCAGTTCCTGATTTCGGGTCACCGGTTCAGCCCCCGGACGGGTGGATTCCCCGCCGATATCAATGATCGCTGCGCCAGCCTCAAACATCGTGCGGCCGGCCGCAATGGCGCGCGCCGGGGCGTTATGCCGCCCGCCATCGGAAAAACTGTCAGGTGTCACATTCAGGATGCCCATCAGCTGGGGCCGGTCCATTGACAGCCCGCAGAAATCGCCGCGCGGAGCCAGCAACCGGTCCAGCATGCCGGACGCTGCGTTCGGATCATCCGAGGCTGCCATAAGCGCATCCGGCACCATGCGGCAGATAGTATAGCTGCCCGTATCCTGACGCTGTACGACATCCAGTTCGGAAAACCGGGCCCAGCCACCGGCCAGCCGGTGTATACCTGATGGCACAATCACCGGCCGCAGCCATGTCGGAACGGCAAAAGGCGGCACACGCGGCGCCGCCTCCTGTTCTGGTCTTCTGTCAGTCATACTGGTCAGGCAGGCTCGCTGCCCGGATTTTTCGGCCGGTTGGAACCCGGGATCGAGGCGCGCTTGCGCTTGGTCCGCGGGGTATCCACCTCATCCGCCGGGTCAGGCCGCGACAGGGTTCCGCCTTCAACGATGATTTGAATTTCATCACCATTCAGCGTCTCATACTCCAGCAGGCCCTGGGCAAGACGCTCCAGCTCATTACTGTTTTTCTTCAGAATGTCTGTCGCGTGCTTATAGGCCTGATCGACAATCCGGCGAATTTCGCTGTCGATGATCGATGCTGTGGCATCGGCGACATTTTTCTGTTGCGATACCGACCGGCCAAGGAACACTTCCTGCTCGTCAGCGTTATAGGCAAGGAAGCCCAGCTTTTCCGACATGCCCCATTCCGTCACCATCCGGCGCGCCATATCGGTCGCCATGCGGATATCGGATGACGCACCGGTAGTAACCCGCTCCTCACCAAAGATCAGCTCTTCGGCAATACGGCCACCACAGGCCACCCGCAGATCGGCATAGATCTGTTCACGGGCCAGCGAAATGCGGTCGCCTTCAGGCAGCCGCATCACCATGCCAAGGGCACGGCCACGCGGAATGATGGTCGCCTTGTGAATCGGGTCAGATGCCGGGCAATGAAGGGCCACAACCGCGTGACCTGCCTCGTGATAGGCTGTGAGGCGCTTTTCATCATCAGTCATCACCATGGACCGGCGTTCCGATCCCAGCATGACCTTGTCCTTGGCCTCTTCAAATTCTGCCATCGACACTGTGCGGCGGCCTTTACGGGCAGCCAGCAATGCGGCCTCATTGACCAGATTGGCAAGATCGGCACCGGAAAATCCGGGGGTACCACGGGCAATCACACGTGGCTCCACACCTTCTGCCAGCGGTGTCTTGCGCATGTGGACCTTCAGGATTTTTTCCCGACCAACCACATCCGGGTTCGGCACCACAACCTGGCGGTCAAAACGACCGGGGCGCAGCAATGCCGGATCAAGCACGTCAGGACGGTTGGTAGCGGCGATCAGGATCACCCCTTCATTCGCTTCAAAGCCGTCCATCTCGACCAGCATCTGGTTCAGTGTCTGCTCGCGTTCATCATTGCCGCCGCCAAGACCGGCACCACGATGGCGGCCAACAGCGTCAATCTCGTCGATGAAGATGATGCAGGGGGCGTTTTTCTTGCCCTGTTCGAACATGTCACGGACACGGCTGGCACCGACACCGACAAACATCTCGACAAAATCGGAACCTGAAATGGTGAAAAACGGTACATTGGCTTCGCCGGCGATGGCCTTGGCCAGCAGCGTCTTACCAGTACCGGGCGGTCCGACAAGCAGAACACCCTTTGGAATCTTGCCACCAAGGCGCTGGAACTTGCCGGGGTCTTTCAGGAATTCGACAACCTCTTCAAGTTCGGTCTTCGCCTCGTCGATACCGGCGACATCTTCAAAGGTGACACGCCCCTGATGTTCGGTCAGCAGCTTGGCGCGCGACTTGCCAAATCCCATGGCCCCGCGCGACCCGCCCTGCATCTGGCGCATGAAAAAGACCCAGATGCCAATGAACAGCAACATCGGGAACCATGACAGCAGGATCGACAGGAATGACGGCATGCCGCTGTCTTCCGGGCTGGCGATGATGCGCACGTCATTGGCATCAAGAACAGCAACCACATCCGTGCCTTCCGGCATGACCGACGTGATGATGCGCCCGTTCTTCGCGGTGCCCTTAAGATTGCGACCTTCGATAACCACCTCGACGACTTGCTGGCCTTCGACCTCGGCAATGAAGTCGGAATAGGCCAGCTGGCTTCCAGGTGTGGAGGTGGATGATCCCTGGAACAGGTTGAACAGCGCCAGCAGCGCTGCCCCGAAAACCAGCCAGATTATGATGTTGCGTCCCAGGTTGTTCACTGTTTTATCAATCCTTCAGACAAAGGGTCCCATTGAACGGCCAAATGCCGATATCGGAACTGTATTATGTGCCGGGTTAATATCGGGACCGGCGCCTTGATTACGCGTGACGCCTGCTTCTGGCACCGCACAGCTGCTTTTCGACCCTGCCAGACCACGTGTGGCCGCGCCTTCGGCAAATGGCAGAAAAACTGCCTGCGCCACGAGGCCGGTGTCAGGTCTGACAGACATCATGGTTAAGTGGGGGTAGACCGGTGTGCCGTCAAGGCTTTCAACCACCGGCAAAGGTGCGCGAACCGCCGCAGACAGGCCCTTCCAGCTTGACAGGCCCCGCCATCCGGCATCTCCCTGCCCTGACAGCACACAACATGGTCTCACCATGCCGTCAATCTGGCTGGTGACAAGCCACCGTCCGGCAAACAGGATCGTTTCACCCGCCCTGACGCTGACAGATGGCGGATTACGGCCAACTTCCGCGATAATCTGCCAACCCTGCCCAGCCATGGGCCTGAACCGACACGCCCCCAAAGTCGAGGCACTGCCCGCCTGAAGACGCGTCCACAGCCGGTCCAGCGCCACATGCGTTGGCGGGTGCGGGTTGCCACCAACGATCTGCGTGACACGCGACAAAACGCGCCGAAAAACACCCTGCGGCAGGTCAAGCACTGATCTGTCCAGCATCGCACTGCCATCGCTTGCCAGCTTTACCGCATGCTGGCTGGCAGCCACAGCCACCATCAGATGATCATCGATATATGATGCGGCGGCCGCAAGGCGGCGCAGCTGGTCATCCATCCCTGTCAGAGACGCCAGCGCTGCCCTGACGCGTACCCGCTCAAAACGCCTGTCATGGTTGCTGGGATCGGTCTCCCAGCCCACCCCGGCTTGTTGGCACACGGCGTCAAGCTGATGCCGGAAAAACCCCAGCAGCGGGCGCAATACCGGCACGCCGCCGCGCCAGTCCACAGCCCGCATCCCGCCAAGTCCGGCCAGTCCCGACCCGCGCTGCAAACGCATCCATACTGTTTCTGCCTGATCCCCGGCATGTTGACCCAGCAGCAGGGCCGCGCCGCTACGCCGCGCAATATCGGTGGCAATCGCATATCGCTGCGCCCGCGCCCATGCCTGTACACCGGTTGCCGGGGCCGCTGCCGCCACCTTATGGACGGTGACGGCAATGCCGGCTTCCTGCATCCGGCGGCCAACGCGGGCAGCTTCCTGCGCCGCCTCGGGGCGAATACCATGGTCGATGATGATGGCGCTGTGCGCGCGCGCATTGCGCCGCGCATGATCTTCTGCCAACAGTGCCAGTGCCGTGCTGTCAGCCCCGCCAGACAAACAGGTGATCCATGGGCGCGCGCTAACTTTCGGATTGGCACCGTTCAGGGCGACGCCCATATCCCGGATGCCCATATCCCGGATGCCCGTCTCCCAGAGGTATGCCTGCGTGTTGATGGCAGTATCGAAACGCTGCCGGGCGGCGGTGGTCAGGTTCAGTTCATGTGCCGTTTCAGCTGCCACAATTTGCCGCTTTACTGAGCGCAGCCAGCTTGGCGGTAAACTGGTCGGTGGGTGCTGCCACCAGATTTGGCAATTCCCTGTAGATCGTGCATGCCTGCTCTGCCGGCGCAAACTTGGACACGGATTCAGCGATCAACAGCGTTGTATCGCCAATCCGCGCATCATCGGGATAGATACGACTGAATTCGGAAAAGGTAATCGCCGCGCGTTCATATTGCTGACGCAGATACTGAATACGACCAAGCCAGAACAGCGCATCTGCCTCGCGTTCATTTCCCGGGTGGAGTGTCCGAAACTCGGCAAAGGCCGCCTCTGCCGTTTCCAGATCATTCTGCATCGCCCGGCCAAGGGCGAAGTTGTACTGCTCTTCTGCGCTGCCAACCGGCAACACTTCCGGACCAGCAGGTACCGTGACCGGCGCATCACTGTCTGTATCCTTGGCGTTTGCATTGGCCGGGCTGGCCACGTCACTGGCATCAACCGCACCATCCGAGGCATTTCCATCAGCGTCATCAGCATCGGTCTGCGGAGCATCGCCAGCAGCTGCAAGTTGTTCTTCCAGCTTAGATTCGCTCATCTGCCATGTGACCTCGCCAGTTTCGGCATCACGCGACATCGACACATCCGCACCCTCACCGGCTGCAATCGTATCATCCTGAACGGCCGCACTCGCCAGGTCTTCACCGCCAAAATTCATCAGCGTCTGCAGGCGCTTTTCCATACGCAGAAGACGAAATTCCATATCCGAAGTCACTTCGAGGGTTCGTTCCATCCGGCGACTGGCCATTGCCACCGCATCGGCAAGCCGTTCAACCTGGTCGCGCAGATCGCGGATTTCCGCCGAGGTCGTGGTCTCGTCGCTGGAGGCGTTGTTCGACAGCTGCGTAATCTGCATTTTCAGCGCCCGCAGGTCAGTCTCGACAAGGCCGCGCAGCCCCTGCAAATCCTCTTCAAGAAGGCGCGTCCGCTCGTTCTGGCGCGTCAGCAACACCGACACGCTGGACCCGGCGTCGCCGACCACTGATCCGCCCGATGCGCCACTATCCTGCCCCAACGCGGGCGCAACGGGCGCAACGGTCAGAAATCCAGCCGCAAAGATGGCTAAAAACGCATGAGCGTCGGTCTTCAAGCTGTAAGGTCGCATCGACAGGCCTTTTTGTTCGACTGTTCCACAATAGAATTACCGTCGGTTTGCGGCACAAATTTGGCAAAACGGTTCGGCAAAAAAAGAGGAGCCAAACGGCTCCTCTCTGATATCTGTTCTTCTCGACCCCGGCATCACCGGGATCGCGCGGTGCGAACTAGTTGAGAACCGTTGCAGCGCGGCGGTTCTTTGCCCAGCTTTCCTCGTTCGAGCCTGCCATGGCTGGCCGCTCTTTGCCGTAGGAAATCACCTTGATGCGTGCCGGATCAACACCCTGTGCCAGCAGATAATCGCGTGCCGCAGCGGCCCGGCGCTCACCCAGGGCAAGGTTGTATTCACGCGTGCCCCGCTCGTCGCAGTGGCCTTCAATCGTCACTGTCAGCGCCGGGTTGGCATTCAGGAACGCTGCCTGACGGAACAGGGTCCCCTTTGAGTTGCCATCCAGTGCCGCGCTGTCATACGAGAAGTAGACAGTGTTGCCGATGGTGGCCAGCGTATCTGCAGCGCTCGTGATGTTTCCTGCTACACTGCCTGAGGATGAAGACCCCGAAGATGCGCTGCCGGACGATGAAGATGCGCTGCCGGACGATGAAGATGCGCTGCCGGACGATGAAGATGCTGTGCTTGAAGTCGATGAAGACCCAGACGCAGATGCTGTTGAAGAAGTTGACGACGCTGTTGTGTCTCCGGCGCTGTCGGTGGATGTCTGCGATGCGGTTTCGCAAGCGGCTACGAAAAAGGCCACGGCGAATAGTGCAATCAGGCGTTGCAACATGATTATGCTCCCTGTCTTTGTTCCGGCGCGCCGGAATGTTTTGCCAACGTTTCTCAACTACTGGCGTTACTCGACTTCTGACTTTGCCAGCTTTGTCCCTGTGTCTGGCGCCCTAACAAGGTCTAAACCATCGGCATGAGCAGATTTCAGTATCTCAGGCATCAGGCGCGGACACAGTCCGAACCGGAAAACTCGCCCACCTTTACCCAAAAAAGCTGCCAATGGAAACAAAAAAACTCCTCATTGCGGACCAATTCGTCATAAATGCTGCCGCATTTGCGCTGTATTAACCTGACAATGACAATTCCTTACAACCCATAGGCGTTATTTACCCCTCGTTTGCGGATCAACGCCGTAACGGTGACCAGGCCGGATCAGATGCCTGTGACGGCGTTATGATCTGGAGCTCATTATAGCCGGTGATATCGATCCTGTAGAGTGCCGATTCACCGCCGCCACCTTCGCTGTTGAACGGCTCCTGCTTGAAATACATCAATACACGGCCATTCGGCGCCCATGTCGGGCCTTCAACCAGAAACCCCTCGGCCAACAAGCGCTCGCCGGTACCGTCAACATTCATAACGCCGATATAGAAGGTACCGCGATGCATCTTTGTAAAGGCGATGATGTCGCCGCGTGGCGACCACACCGGCGTTGCATAACGTCCCTCACCATAGCTGATCCGCTGCACATTCTTGCCATCGCTGTTCATGGTGTAGATCTGCTGGCGACCAGCCCGGTTGGATTCAAACACGACACGCTTGCCATCCGGTGAATAGGACGGTGCTGTGTCGATAGCACGAGAATTCGTCAGCTGGCGAATTTCCTGCGTTCGCAAATCCATCTCATAGATGTCGGAGGCACCATCTTCGTCTTTGGCCCAGCTCATGATCAGACGATCACCCTGCGGCCCGAACCGCGGGGCAAAGGTCATGCCGGGAAACGAACCAAGGCGTTCACTGCGGCCGGTCCGGATGTCCTGGATATAGACATTCGGTTCGTCATTGAAGAAATTCAGATAGGCAATTTCCTGCGTTGTCGGCGAAAAGCGCGGTGTCAGCACCAGATCAAGTCCGCTGGTCAGGAATTTATGGTTGTGCCCGTCCTGATCCATGATTGCCAGACGCTTGACGCGCCGGGTCTGGCTTCCGGCCTCGGCAACATAGACGATCTGCGTATCGAAATAACCGGTATCACCGGTGAATTCCTCATAGACCAGATCAGCAATCTTGTGGGACAGCTGGCGCATCGCATTCATGTCGGCGCTACCGGCACCCGATGTCAGATCGCGCCCGGTCACCACATCCCACAAAACAAATTCAACCTGCAGCTTGCCGTTTTCATCCAGCTCGGCAGACCCGACAAGCAGACCCTTGGCGCCAAGCGGTTCCCAATTGGCGAAATTCGGCTTGATCGAGGGAGAGCCCGGCGGTGCGATAAAGGCGGCCTCGTCAATCGGTTCAAACAGGCCGGAGCTGACCAGATCATTCGCGATGATCGAGGCAATCAGCCGGCCTTCATCCGTTTCCTTGCCATCGGAGCCGGTAAAATTGGCAATTGCGATCGGTGTGGGGGCGACAACCCCTTCGGTGATCTCGATCCGCAGCTGGGCGTGAGCGGGTGCAATCAATATGCCCAGCAATGCCATCAGCATGGCCAGCGTCAACGCGCCGTCGTGCACGCCGCGCTGCCAGACATGTGAAATGGCGCCCTTCCAGTCGGTTTGGTGATTCCAGCGGGTCATGCAGACGGCTACTCTCATTGGTATCATTCCCATTAATGGCCCGGGTCCTGTCGATTTGGGTCCTGTGGACTTGGTTCCTGTGGTTCCGGTTTTGGCCAATTATCATGGTCAATGTTGATGGCCAGTGGTGATGGCGGTCCTGTTTCGCTTCATATCCAGCCCGGTGATATCAGGCCGATGGTTACGCCCGCCACGCAGACGGGCAGATTGGTTTCGGTCAGTTCATCTGTGTCAGATATCGTGGGTCAAACGCAAAGATGAACTCCTTCATCTGGTCATATTTATTGGCCGGGATCGGCAATGGCGAGCATTCAACAACCGCCTGCTGTGCGCGGTTGGCGAAACTGCGGAACGTTTTGTCGATTCCGTAGCGCAGCATATCGTCGATCCGTGCCTCCTTCACGCTTCCGTCCTTATTTACGCGAACAAATATGTCGACAATAAGAACTTTCGACTGGTCGGCCCCGACCGGCGCACTCCAGCATCGTGATACATGCTGCTGAATGCGTCCGATATCATCCAGACCGACCTTGGCGATCGGCTTTGGCGGCGGTGCTTTCACAGCATTGCCAGCAACCGCGGTCAGGGTATCGGTGACAGTGTCCGCAGATTCCTTGCGTTGTTGTGTCTTCCGCGCTGTTTCGGCATCACGCGCGGCAACCTGCGCATCAGCAAGGTTCTGTAGCACCCCGCTGGCAGCATCGGCGCGCGCCTTTTTCTCACGGACAAGCTTGTTCAGCTGGTCGCTGACCACATCCTGCGACTTGTTCGGCTTTGCCGTGGGCGGTGACGGTTTGTCGGCCGGCTTGCTGTCCCTGTCAGGCTTTGGCGGCGTGGGCTTGGACACCGGCTTGGCTTCACTCTTCGCGACAATTTCAGGCTTTGGCGCCGGCGGGCGTTTCGGCTTGGGCGTTGGACGCGGCACCTTCACATCCGCCACTTCGCTTGTCGGCTTATCAGGCAGAATTTCGGCTGCCGTGTCATCCGGCACGGGGGCTGGCGCAGGGGCAGGTTCAGGCTTCGGGGCTGGCGGCTTCGGCTCGGTTTTTGGCGGCGATGGTTTTGGCGGCGGTGGCGGGGGCGGCGGGGGCGGCTTCTTTGCAACCGTGGCCTCTTGTTCTTCTTTCGCCGTGCTGACCTTGTCGCCCTCGATCAAATTGGTTTCGGGTACGGTCTGCACAATTTCCATGCGCGCGATTGGCATCTCTTCCGGCAGTTCACGGCCCAGCATCGGCAACCCGAATACCACCAGCAATGCGAATGTCGCATGCAGCGTTACCGATACGATGAGCGGGCGCGAGGTCATCTGCAGGCCACCATCGCGTCAGTTAATGTCTGGCAATTGTGCGACCAGTGCCACGCGCTCAAATCCGCCAGCCTGGATCCGGCCCATCACGCCCAGCACATCACCATAGGCAACAGCCCTGTCGCCGCGCACAAAGATCCTGATCTGCGGATTGGCCTCGGAAATCGCCTGCAGGCGTGGCACCAGCGCGTCTGCGGGCACCTGGGTATCCTGCAGGTGCAATGACCCGTCAGCCTTGATCGACACCACAAGCGGGGCAGCGTCAGCATTGATCTGGCCAGCTTTGGTCTTGGGCAGATCAACTTCGACCCCGACAGTCAGCAACGGCGCTGTGACCATGAAGACAATCAGCAGCACCAGCATCACATCAACAAAGGGCGTGACGTTGATTTCACCCATCGGGCGATGCCGCTGGCTGCGGCCGGATTTCCTGACCGCCATGCCCATCAGCGGCCTCCTTCATCAAGCTGGCGGGCCAGCAGCGTGGAAAATTCCTCGGCAAAGGTTTCAAGGCGTCCACCAACACGTTCCAGATCACCGGCAAATTTGTTGTAGGCAATCACCGCCGGAATGGCAGCGGCCAGCCCCAGCGCAGTTGCAAACAGCGCCTCGGCAATGCCGGGGGCCACAACAGCAAGGCTGGTGTTCTTTGATTCCGCGATCGACTGAAAGGAGTTCATGATCCCCCAGACCGTACCAAACAGCCCCACAAAGGGCGAAACCGAGCCGATAGAGGCGAGGAAATTCATCCCGCGTTCAAGACGTTCCATTTCGCGCGTGATGGTAAAGCTCATCGAACGTTCGACGCGGCTGAGCAGTGATGCACGCAGATCGGACCTTGCAGCTGTTACAAGGCCGCTGGCCTTGGCACGCCGCCATTCCCGCATCCCGGCCGAGAACACCCGTGTCATCGCATCATTCGGATCGCCGCCGATCTCGTCATACAGCGCGTCAGCCGAACCGCCAGACCAGAACGCATCCTCAAAATCATCGGCGAAACGGCGTTCACGCCGCACCGAAGTGATCTTGTCGACAATGATGGCCCAGCACCAGATCGATGCCAGCACCAGCAACAGCATCACGCCCTTGACCAGTGGATCGGCGGCCAGAAACAGCCCCCAAATGCTCATGTCTGAATTTGAATGCGAAACAAAACTGTCCACAGAATCCATTCCGGAACCCCATACCGCCCAGTACCCGTTCAGCTGGCAAAAGAACCGGTTCCGCCAGACACATGCCGGCGGGGCCGGATGGGGTCAGTCGGTCAGGGCCTGTCGCAGCCGTTCGGCCAGGTCGCTGGGCATCCGCCGTGGCCGTTTGCCGCCATCCACATGCGGGGCGACGCACCCTATGTCGACGAGAAGTCGGGCAAGAATGTGGCCATCTTCGATTTTCGTACCTTCGCCAACATGGCGGATCGTCTGCTGCAGCTTCATTGACGCACCGCCAAGCTTCAGCAGCGCCGTCTCGACCCGCAATTCAGCCCCCAGACCGGCCGTCATCATGAAGTCAACTTCTACCCGGCGAACCACCAGCATCACCGCCTCGCTGTCCCCCTGTTGCAGGGCCGCCAGCGCATCTTCCTGACGGATCCCCAGACAGCGCAGGCAGGCAGACCGTCCGCGCTCGGCAAAAGACACATAATTGGAGTGATAGATGATGCCGCCGGCATCAGTATCCTCATACTGGACGCGCAAGGGATAAATGTGAACCTCCCCTTCGATCCACCCGTCCAGCGCCGATCCCGTGTCACGTGACCGATTGCGTGGCTCAGTCGTCATCCACGCCGTCCACGTCGTTCACGTCTTCCATGCTGCCCAACAAGTCAAGCTGGCGGACGGCTGATGCTGGCGGTGACAGACCGACATGGTCCCAACCGGCTGGCGACAGGCAACGTCCGCGCGGTGTACGCATCAAAAGGCCGGTCTGCAGCAGATATGGCTCGATCACCTCTTCCAGCATGTCACGCTGTTCGGCCAGCACCGCGGCCAGTGTTTCCACCCCGACCGGTCCCCCCGCATAGTTTTCAGCCAGACAGGCCAGATAGCGCCGGTCCATCGCATCCAGCCCGTCGGTATCCACCTCAAGGCGTGACAGCGCGGCATCAGCAATCTTTGCGGTGACTTCGCCTTGCCCGTCAACAGCTGCAATATCACGCACCCGTCGCAACAGCCTGCCGGCAATTCGCGGGGTGCCACGGGCGCGGCCAGCTATCTCGTCCGCCCCGTCTGCAGACAGGGCCATGCCAAGCCTGTTCGCCTGATTGGCAAGAATGGTCGACAGTTCGCCGCGGTCATAGAATTGCAGCCGCATCTGGATTCCGAACCTGTCACGCAGCGGTGTAGTCAAAAGGCCGGCGCGCGTTGTGGCACCGACAAGGGTAAAGGGGGGCAGGTCGATCCGCACCGACCGCGCCGACGGTCCTTCACCAATGATCAGGTCCAGCTGAAAATCCTCCATCGCCGGATACAGCACCTCTTCAACAGCCGGGTTCAGCCGGTGAATTTCGTCGATGAACAGCACATCGCGCGGACGCAGATTGGTCAGCAAAGCGGCAAGATCACCGGCGCGGGCAATGACCGGCCCCGATGTCGCGCGAAACCCCACGCCCAGCTCGGCCGCAATAATCTGCGCAAGCGTTGTCTTGCCGAGGCCCGGCGGCCCGTGCAGCAAGCTGTGATCCATTGCATCGCCGCGGTCCCGCGCTGCCATGATGAAGGTTTCCAGATTGGCACGGCCACCACCCTGCCCGATAAAGTCGGCCAGCCGTTCGGGGCGCAAGGCAGGATCGCTGCGTTCCTGTGTCTCGCTGCTGATCAGGCGATCATCTTCGGACATGATTTCCGTACCCCTTCCTAGCGGCCAAGCTGCTGCAAGGCCGCGGCAATCAGCGCAGACAGATCATCATTATGTAGGCCGCCGCCATCTGCAGCGTCACTGCGTGCACGGCTGATGGCTGCATGCGCCTCGGCGCGTCCATATCCCAGATTTTCCAGCGCCGAAATCGCATCGGCCACAACAGTGCCCGCAGCATCGCCAGATGGTGCCGTGATCGCGCCGCCGCCCATCGCCGCACCAGACCCTGATACCGGCAAGCTGCCAACCTTCTCGGCAAGTTCATTGACCACGCGCTGTGCCAGTTTCGGACCAACACCATCAGCCCGCGTGACCATCGCCTTGTCGCCCGCCATGATGGCCGTCGCCAGCGCATCGGGAGACAGCACTGACAGAATGGCCATCGCCGCCTTTGCACCGACGCCCTGAACCGTGACCAAAAGGCGAAACGCGTCCCGCTCGGCGCTGTCGGCAAACCCGTAAAGGGTCATGCTGTCTTCGCGCACCTGCATGTCGGTCAGAACTGTCACCATACCGGTTTTGCCAGACAACAGGCCTTGCGTACGTCCCGACACGCTGAGCGCATAGCCGACACCGCCAACATCCATGATGACGCTGTTGCCATCTATCTGGACAATCTCTCCGCGCAGCTGTGCGATCATCAGCGCTTCCCTCCCGAACCATGATCAGCAGCAGCATCGCGTGCCAGTGCCGCTTCGATTGCCGCGCCAAGCCCGGTGCCGCCAGCCTGTGCGCCAGCCGTTCCGGACGCTGGCCCACCGCTGGTATGCCCATCGCCATGCCCTGCGGCAATCGCAATGGCCAGCGCATCGGCAGAATCATTGTTTTCGGGCGCAATTCCCAACAGACGCGTGACCATCGCGGTGACCTGTGCCTTGTCAGCGGTGCCCGTGCCGACAACCGCCTTTTTGACCTGACGGGCGGCAATCTCGTCAACATACAGTCCGGCTGAACCGCACCGTTCCATCGCGACACCGCGCGCCATACCAAGTTTCAGCGCCGAGGCAGCGGACCGGCTGACAAAAATGGCCTCGATGGCGGCACGGTCAGGGGCGTGGCTGGCTATCACCGCATCCAGCCCGGCAGCGATGATCTGCAAGCGCACCGTATCAGCAGCACCAGGATCGGGCTTAATCACACCATTAGCTATATGACGCAAATGCCCGGATGCCACCTCGACAAGCCCCCATCCGGTATTTCGAATACCCGGATCAATGCCGAGAATACGCATCCGGTCAGGCCCTGTCACGCAAGCCGCGCCAGAACGTCTTCGGAGATATCGAAATTTGATGCAATGTTCTGCACATCGTCATTATCATCCAGCGTGTCCAGCAGCTTCAAAAGGGTGCTGGCCTGTGTCTCGCCCACCTCGATGGTGTTTTGCGGCTTCCAGACAAGGCCGGATTCACTCGGCGCTCCGAACTGCGCCTCCAGCGCTTCACTGACGGCATTGAAATCTTCGGTGGCACAGGTGATTTCGTGGCCATCATCATCTGATTCCACATTGTCGGCACCGGCTTCCAGCGCCGCTTCGAACATGGCATCGGCATCAGCGGTATCAGCCGCATAGATCACCTGGCCGATGCGATCGAACATAAAGCTGACCGATCCGGTTTCACCCAGTGAGCCACCAAACTTGTTGAACGCGGCCCGCACTTCCGAGGCAGTACGGTTCTTGTTGTCGGTCATCGCCTCAACGATCAGCGCGGTGCCGCCCGGCCCGTAACCCTCATAGCGGATTTCGTCATAGATTTCGCCCTCACCGCCCTCGGCCTTTTTCAGCACACGCTCGATATTGTCTTTCGGCATGTTGGCAGCGCGCGCAGCGGCCAGTGCAGTTCGCAGGCGCGGATTTGATGCGGCATCGGTGCCGCCGCGTGCAGCAACGGTCAGTTCCTTGATCAACCGTCCGAAGATCTTTGCACGCTTCTTGTCCTGCGCACCTTTGCGATGCTGAATATTCTTGAATTTACTGTGGCCTGCCATCTTCGTCTCTGTCGTCTATGGTCTGCAATCGGGTAACGCCATCTGGTCTGCGGCGCCGGCTATGCTTTTCTATAGCAAATTCGCGCGCAGTTATGCCAGCACCGCGTTGGTACGGTGTGAAGTCACGGCACAGATCGCACCGCATGCACCGCCTGAACCCGCAGTTCAGGTGCTGGACAGACGCCCGCCCCGGCGCAGCGGCGCAACCGTGCGCGCCAGCCCGTCATCACCGCTTTCCACAAGCAACCCGCACAATGTGGCTTCACCCATTGCCACGGCAAGCCGCGGTCCATTGGCCTTGGTAAAGCGGGCGGTGGCAGCTTCCTTGTTCATGCCGATAACACTGTCATAGTCGCCGCACATACCGGTGTCCGACTGATAGGCCGTGCCACCAGCCAGTATCTGATGATCGGCAGTGGGGACATGCGTGTGCGTTCCGACCAGCATAGAGGCACGGCCATCAGCCAAATGCCCCAGTGCCATTTTCTCGGATGTTGCCTCGCCATGTGCATCGACCAGAATGAAGTCGGCATCGCGGCCCAGCTTTGCACGGACCAGCGCCCCGTCCAGCGCGGGAAACACCGGATCATTCGGTGCCATGAACAGATTGGCCATTACGTTGATCACCGTCAGGCGGGCACCGGCGGCATTGGTGACATGCACAACACCCTTGCCGGGCGTGCCCTCGGCCATGTTCAGCGGGCGCAACAGTCGTGGTTCCTGTGCGATGTAATCAACGATCTCACGCTTGTCCCAGACATGATTGCCGGTGGTCAGCACATCGATGCCAGCCGCGAACAGCGCATCGCAAATTTGCGGCGTCACGCCGAACCCGCCAGCTGCGTTCTCGCAATTGACCACCAGAAAATCCAGTTCCAGCTCATCGCGCAACCCCGGCGCGGCATCGATAACCGCATTGCGAGCGCTGCGACCCACAATGTCACCAAGAAACAAAACCCGCATCATCCGGTCTCCACAAGGCGCAGTCCAGCCGGGGTGAGTGCCCCGTCCAGTTTCATGTCATGGGGGCCTGTCGGCACCCGCTCTGTCTGCTGTTCATCATAGGCAATGCCGATCACCGTTACCTGCCGGCCTTCTGCACGGATTGCAGCCAGTGTGCGGTCATAGAAGCCGCCCCCATATCCCAGCCGCCGCGCCGCATCATCAAAGGCCAGCATCGGGGCAAAAATCAAACGCGGCGATACCGGATCGCCGTCATCTGGCGGCTGGCGCGTGCCGTAGGGCCCACCCACCAGCGGGTCACCCTGTGCCCAGCGACAAAACACCAGCGGGTTGCCGGGCGGCGGGGTCAGCGGCATGGCGGTGCTGGCTCCGGCATCAACCAGCGCGCGCATCAATGGCAATGGTGACAATTCAGAACGGATCGGCAGATATCCCGCGATGATGCCGCCTTCACAAAGCTTCAGAACCGCATCGACATGCAGGGCCAGCGCCTGACCGGCATCCGGCATGGCAGCAGCCAGTTCTGCCCGCCGCTGCGATGCGGCGCTGCGCATAGCGGCCTTTTCGTCATCAAGTGTGATATCGGTCACTCTGTCTTTTATCCGATCAGCGTGTCGCGGGGCATCTGGCGTTGGCATATGGCTCCGCGCTCATCGGAAGGGGAAGACGGCGGCAACCAGGTCAACCGTCGGTAGCTTCATCCTCTGTGACCTGCTTTGCAGGTGGGCGCCGCAAATAACCGGACCACGGCCCGGGCAGAGGCAGCTCCCAAGAGAATATTTATGGCCCCAGGGATCGAAAGTCCAGGCGCGAGGCCCAGTTGCCGCTTGCCTGATACTTAGTGGGAAGACAGGTTGGATGCAAGCGCCAGAATGCGCTCGGCCGCCCGGTCCAGCGCGGCGGCAGCGGCCTCATCATTGCTGGACCCGTTGCCGTTGGCCGGATCAGCATCGCCGTCACTGGCAGATGAAGATGCAGATGAAGATACTTTGCCAGCGGCCTCTTGCGCACGGTCAGCAAAGATCAATGCGGTCATGGCCAGCAGGCGTGCTTCGCCAATCTGCCCTACCGATCCGACAAGCTGCTGTACAACACTTTCAATTTCCGCAGCCAGTTCTTCGATTCGCGGCTCTTCACCGGCGCCGCAGCCGATCTGATAGGGCGTGCCGTTCAGGCGGATGGTTACGATTGACTGGCTCATGCGCGTCCTTCCTCGCCAACGGTTACGCTGGTCAGGTCTGATTGCTGGGCATCACTGATCAGCTGCATGGCCCGGCTGACCTGCTCATCGATTCGCGCCAGTTCGGCGCGCATCATGGCCCCGTCAACAGATCCCCCGTCAACAGATCCCCCGTCATAAGATCCAGAGTCTCCGGCTTCCCTATCTCCGGCACCACTATCTTCTGCTTCACTGTTACTGGCAGCAGCCAATCTGCGTTCAAGCGCTGTCTCCAAAGCCTTCATGGCTTCGGCAAACCTCGTTTCAGCTTCATCGAGGCGCGACATCCGGTCTCTCCATTGCAAGGGTTGGCTCAAGAACCTGATGAAAGACCGGACACTGTCATTCCGGCAGTCAAGGAATGGTACTCTGTGCCTGGCGACCATGCGCCGCGCATATTCCCGCGTCGCGAATCGTCCCGGGCGTAACATCTTGCGACACCGGGCATGCCGACTGACAGCTGGTCCTTCACCAAGGAAGTAAAGTCTGCCCGAACTAATACGTCAAATAAAGCCCCATTTTCATGCCCCCGTCTTTCAAGGAAATTTCGCCATTCGGGCCTGTGCGAAACAAGCCTTCCAGAGGGGTCAGACGCCACAGAAGGCGACTCGCAGATTGACGAGACGGGTCACCGCGGGGCAGATTGCGGCTGCCCGCATCTGGCCGTCTGGCCGCTCTCTACATCACGCGCGCAGGCAAGGAGACTTTCATGACAAATTCACCTGAACGGCAAGCGATGGCGAACGCTGTTCGCGCGCTGGCAATGGATGCCGTCGAAGCGGCAAAATCCGGCCATCCGGGCATGCCGATGGGGATGGCCGATGCAGCCACTGTTCTGTTTGCCGATCACCTGAATTTCGATGCGTCTGACCCGCACTGGCCCGACCGTGACCGCTTTGTGCTGTCCGCCGGGCATGGGTCGATGCTGATCTATGCGCTGCTGTATCTGACCGGATATGCCGATATGACGCGCGCGCAGATCGAAAATTTCCGCCAGCTTGGCTCGATCACCGCCGGTCACCCGGAATTTGGTCATGCCAGCGGCATTGAAACGACCACCGGCCCGCTCGGCCAGGGGCTTGCCAATGCGGTTGGCATGGCGATGGCTGAACGCCACCTCGCCGCCACATTCGGCACCGATCTTGTTGATCACTATACCTATGTGATTGCCGGTGATGGCTGCCTGATGGAAGGGATCAGCCACGAAGCTGCATCGATGGCCGGACATATGCAGCTTGATCGCCTGATCGTGCTGTTCGATGACAATGGCATCTCGATTGATGGCAGCACCGACCTTGCTGTCTCGGAAGATACCACGGGCCGTTTTGAAGCATATGGTTGGCAGGTTCTGGCGGTTGACGGACATGACATGGACGCCGTCTCCAAGGCCATCACCGCCGCAAAGCAGGAAACCGGCAAACCGACCCTGATCCGGTGCCGCACGGTGATCGGTTTTGGCGCACCGAAAAAAGCCGGCACTGCCGGTGCGCACGGCGCACCGCTTGGCGGCGAGGAAATTGCGGGCGCGCGCGCCGCCCTTGGCTGGACGCACGCACCGTTTGAAATTCCTGATGATATCATGACAGGGTGGCGTGCCGTTGGCAGCCGCGGCGCTGCCATGCGCTCGGCCTGGCAAGACCGTCATGCCGCCGCTGACAGCGCTGCCTTCGATACCGCGATCAGTGGTGATTACAGCGCTGCCGTCAATGACGCGATCCTGGACTGGAAGCGTGCGCTTGCGGCCGAGCCACAAAAGATTGCAACCCGCGTTGCCAGCCAGAAGGCGATTGCCGCCATTGTGCCAGCCTGCCCGGCGCTGTTTGGCGGCTCGGCTGATCTGACCGGGTCGAACAACACCCGCGTTGATGGGCAGGACATTTTCGACCATGCCAATCCGGGCGGCAGCTATATCCATTACGGGGTGCGTGAACATGGCATGGCAGCGGCGATGAACGGCATTGCCCTGCATGGCGGGGCCATTCCTTATGGCGGCACGTTTCTGGTGTTCACCGATTATTGTCGCCCGTCGATCCGCCTGTCAGCGCTGATGCGCCAGCGCGCCATCTATGTCATGACGCATGATTCCATCGGGCTTGGCGAAGATGGCCCGACCCACCAGCCAGTTGAACATCTGGCCGCACTGCGCGTGATCCCCAATCTGCTGGTCTTCCGGCCCGGCGATGCTGTTGAAACCGCTGAAGCGTGGCAATGCGCCCTCGATTCGAGCGAAAGCCCGTCGGTCCTTGCGCTTAGCCGGCAGGGCCTTGACCAGTTCCGGCATGGTGACATGACCGAAAATCAGACAGCGCGCGGTGCGTATATTGCGCGCAATGCAGATGGTGACCGCCAGATCACGCTGATTGCCAGCGGATCAGAAGTCGGGATCGCGCTTGCCGCACAGGCCGGCCTTGCCGCTGAAGGAGTTGCTGCAGCGGTCGTGTCCGCGCCCTGCCTTGAATTGTTCTGGCAGCAGGATGCCGGCTGGCGAGAAAGCGTTATTGGTGATACACCCCGCATCGTGATCGAAGCCGCACTGCGCCAGCCATGGGATCGCCTGCTGCGTGACGGTGACGAATTTGTGGGTATGGATGATTTCGGGGCCTCGGCACCGGCACCGGCCCTGTATGAACATTTCGGAATCACAGCTGACGCTGTAATGGAAAAAGCCCGCGCCTGTCTGTCGTGACAGGCGGCAGGCCCGTGACAGACGGCAGGCCCGTGACAAGATAGCGGCTGGGCCAGACAGATTTCTGCGACCAGCAGAAGGAGACAGTTGGTGGCACTTCGCCTTGCAATCAGCGGCTTTGGCCGTATTGGCCGAATGGTTCTTCGTGCGCTCGTTGAAAGCGGGCGTGACGACGTTGAAATCGTGCTGATCAATACCCCCGGCCCGGTTGATGCCTCGGCCCATCTGTATGAATTCGATTCAGTGCATGGTCGGGCGCAGGGCAGTGTCACGCATGGCGATGGCTGGATGGATGTCGGGCGCGGGCGCATCGCCATGACACATGAACGCGATCCCTCGGCAATCCCGCATGCGGCACATGGCATTGATATCGTCCTTGAATGTTCGGGGCATTTCAACACGCGTGACAAGGCTGCTGCGCATCTGGATGGCGGTGCCAGGCGGGTGCTTGTGTCTGCGCCGTGCAAATCCCCTGATGCCACCATCGTCTATGGCGTCAACCATCATGAAATAACACCTGACATGCTGGTGATCTCAAATGCATCCTGCACCACCAACGGGCTGGCACCGGTTGCCCATGTCATGGCTGAAAGCGTTGGTATCGAAGCTGGCTACATGACCACCATCCATGCCTACACAGGCGATCAGCCGACATTGGACAGCAGCCACAAGGATCTGCGCCGTGCGCGTGCCGCTGCCCTGTCGATGATCCCGACCTCTACCGGGGCTGCCCGTTCGGTTGGCGAGGTGCTGCCACAGCTGGCGGGGCGGATGAACGGGTCGGCCATCCGTGTGCCTACCGCCAATGTATCGGTGATCGATTTTGGCTTTACAGCCGAGCGCGACACCAGCACCGACGAGGTGAACAGTCTGCTGCGCAGTGCAGCCGAAGGCCCGATGAAAGGCGTACTGGGGATCAATGAGCGCCCGCTTGTATCAGTTGATTTCAACCATGATCCGCACAGCGCTATTGCCGATCTTACCCAGACGCATGTAATGAATGCGCGCCTGGTGCGGGTGCTGGCCTGGTACGATAATGAATGGGGTTTTTCGTGCCGGATGCTGGACAATGCAGCAGAAATAGGCAAAACACTCTGACACTGGGCCTACCGGCCAGTAAATGCAGTCGATCGGGGCCTGCCATTTAAGGTCGGCACCCGTTTTTCGTGATGAGGTAAAGCGATGAAACTCAACGGCAATGCTATCAAGCCTGGCAATGTGATCGAACATAACAGCCGCCTGTGGACGGCGGTGAAAGTGGCGCATGTCAAACCCGGCAAGGGTGGTGCCTTCGCCCAGATCGAGCTTCGTGATATCCGTGACGGGACCAAGCTGAACGAACGCTTCCGCTCGTCCGAGACGGTTGAACGGGTCATTCTGGAAGAATCAGAATGCACCTTCCTTTATGATGATGGCGATCATCTGGTGTTCATGCATGGCGAAACCTTCGAGCAGATCAGCGTGGCCACTGACATGGTAGGCGACCGCGCCGCATTCCTGCAGGATGGCATGGCCGTGACTGTGGCCAGTCATGAGGGCGAACCGATTTCGATCGATCTGCCCGATACCGTGGTGATGGAAGTCAGCGAGGCTGACGCTGTTGTCAAAGGGCAGACCGCATCATCCAGCTACAAGCCTGCGGTTCTTGAAAACGGGGTGCGTGTTCTTGTGCCGCCGCATATCGAGGCAGGCACACGGATCGTTGTCCGGCCGGAAGATGCCACCTATGTCGAGCGCGCCAAGGACTGACCTGACACCGCAACGACACTGTCCCGGTTACAGCTGATGTTTCCGGCAACTCCGGTTCCGTTCCCCGCGGCACTGCAAACAGAAAAGAGACCGCCATGGCCAGCCAGTCCGCGCTGATCAACGTAATGCAAAAGGCCTCGATTGCTGCCAGCCGCGGTATGCTCCGTGACTTTGGCGAGGTGGAAAATCTGCAGGTCAGCCGCAAGGGCCCGGCAGATTTCGTCAGCCGCGCCGACATCAATGCCGAGCGCACGATCCGGCGTGAACTTTCAAAAGCCCGTCCCGACTGGGGCTTTCAGATGGAAGAAGGCGGCGTTATCGAGGCGGCCGATGCCGATGCCCCCGTCTGGGTGATTGACCCGCTGGACGGCACCACCAATTTTCTGCATGGCATCCCGCATTTCGCCATCTCGATCGCGGCAATGGAAACCGATACACAAGGCCGCCGCTCTATCATTGCCGGCACGGTTTTCGATCCGGTGAAGAACGAATTCTTCTTCGCTGAACGGGGCAAAGGTGCCTATCTGAACGGGCGCCGCCTGCGGGTATCTGGCCGGCGCATGATGGCTGATGCGCTGTTTGGCACCGGTATCCCGTTCCTGGGCCGCGGCGATGAGGATGATCATGCTGCCTTCCTGAAACAGCTTGGCAATATCATGGCGATCAGTTCGGGGGTGCGCCGCAACGGAGCTGCTGCGCTTGATCTGGCGTGGGTTGCGGCCGGACGTCTTGACGGTTTCTGGGAAAAGGGACTCAGCCTCTGGGACATTGCAGCCGGTGTGTTGCTGATCCGTGAAGCTGGCGGTTTTGTGTCTGATTTTGCCTCGCGCGACAAGGCGCTGGACAGCGGCGACGTGGTGGCTGGCAACCCGGCCATTCATGGTGATCTGATCAAGAGACTGCGCGTCTGAGCGATTGCACGCGCGGACACGCCGCCTGCTGATTGCCGCGGCCATATTCCTGCCACTCTTTACAACATACTCGGTCCTGCGCGCTGCGAGGCCGCGCCACACGCCTGACCGTGCGATTGACCAGGAGTCCCGGCAATGATGACCAACCCGCACCGCTATCTTATCAGGATGCTTATTTTCTTGTTGGTGGTTTTTACCATCGCCGGCCTTCTTTATGCGCCGTTGCTGCAGGCTTTTATGGGCAACCCGGCGTTGAACGGGGTCATTCTGGGCGCATTGGTCCTTGGCATTCTTTACAGCTTCCGGCAGATCCTGCGCCTTGACCCGGAACGCCGCTGGCTGATGAATGTGCAAAAATCGGGCAAGCTGGACAATCGTCAGGTCAAGCCGGTGCTGCTGGCCACTGTCTATGCGATGCTGGCTGACCAGCGGCAGGAATCACAGCTTTCAGCCCTGTCGCTTCGCTCGGTGCTTGATGGTGTTGCTGCCCGCCTTGATGAAGGGCGCGAAATCTCCCGCTACATGATCGGGCTGTTGGTATTTCTTGGCCTTCTTGGCACCTTCTGGGGCCTGTTGCAAACCATCGGCGCGGTCGGCGCTGTGGTCGGGTCAATCGACACTGCCAGCACCGATTTTGATGCGATGATGAAACAGCTGAAAGGCGGGCTGGACGCCCCGCTTTCCGGCATGTCGACCGCATTTTCCTCATCGCTGTTCGGGCTTGCCGGATCGCTGATACTCGGCTTTCTTGATTTGCAGCTTGGCCAGGCGATGGGACGGTTTTTCAATGAGCTGGAAGACTGGCTTTCAGCCTTTGCCCGCTTCAATGACCGCCCCGGTGCCGCCGACGCCAATACCGGTGCGCTGGCTGCCGGCATGAGCGAGGAAGCCGCACGGGCGCTGATCCATCTTGGCAATTCCATTGCCGCTGGCGAGGATAATCGCGCCAAGGTGCTGGACCAGCTGACCAATGTGAACATGACGCTTGCCGCTCTTAACGAAGCGCTTTCAGATGACCGCCGTCTGCGTGAACAGCTGGCGCAGCTGAATGCCGGCATCGCCCAGCTTTCGGCCGATCTTGCCGAGGACCGCAGCAAGTCCAGCCTTGCCGTCACCACCGAGCTGCGCACATTGGCCGGAGCCATCAACAAGATGGCGGCTGGTAATCGCGCCGCCGTCACGCCGCGCCGCCCGAAGGAGAGCTGATCAATGGCGCTGGCACGGCTTGGCGGCGCACGCCGTCCGGATTCCTATACCTGGCCCGGATTTGTTGATGCCCTCGCAACATTGCTGATGGTGATCATCTTTGTTGTGCTCGTCTTTGTGCTGATTCAGGTGAACCTCGCCTACCGTGTTTCGGGGCAGGATGCGACGCTGAACACCATGCGCGAACAGATCGCCAGCCTTGGCGAGATGCTCAATGTCGAAAGAAACCAGAATGCCGATCTGTCCGCCGAGCTTGACCGGATCACCAGCCAGTTGTTGATTGCCGAAGAAAGCCGCGATGATCTGTCGGCGCAGCTGGTCACGGTGATGGCAACCTTGCAACAGCGCGAAGATGCCCTTGCCAGCGCGGCTGATGCGCTGCAGGACCGCAATTCGGAAATCGCCCGGCTGAATGCCGAGCAGGCCGCCACCAGTTCCGATCTGGCAGCAACGCGCGAAGAACTGGAAGCACGGCTTGCTGCCCTGCTGGCCGCGCAGGCCGAACTGCAGCAGAATGCCGGCCGCATCACCGACCTTGAGGCAGAGACCGCCGCCTCTCGCGCTGAAGTCGTGCAGATGGCCAATGCGATGACAGCGTTGCGCCAACGCCTTGAAAGTTTGCAGGCACTACTGGCCGACAAAGAGGCGCAGGCCGCCCGTGACAAGATCGCTATCGCCAGCCTTGGCAAGTCATTGAACAATGCGCTGGCCAACCGCGTTCAGGAACTGCAGCGGTTCCGGTCTGAATTCTTCGGACGCCTGAGCGAAGTGCTGGAAGGCCGCGAAGATGTGCAGATTGTGGGGGACAGATTCGTCTTCCAGTCAGAGGTGCTGTTTGCCCAAGGCCAGGCCGCCATCGGCCCCGAAGGTCAGACACAACTGGCCGAGCTGGCTGTGGTATTGAATCAGATTGCAGCCGACATCCCGGCCGACATCGACTGGGTATTGCAGGTCGAAGGCCACACAGATGACATTCCGGTCCGTGCAGGCCGCTTCACCGATAACTGGGACCTGTCTACCGAGCGCGCCCTTTCCGTGGTCCGTTTCCTCGCCGAACGGGGGCTTGATGCCAACCGTCTGGCTGCCGCCGGATATGGTGAATTCCAGCCGCTTGATCCATCAGGCAATGAGACAGCGCGACGACGAAATCGGCGCATCGAAATTAAGCTTACCCAGCGCATATCTGGCAGCGAATAGCATTTCTCTCGGTTTTGTGTTTCTGCGTTCAGACTTTGGCAATATTCGCTCTGCTTGTCTGATCTATGGTCCAAAAGGATAGTCCATCAGGACAATATACATGCTGGCAGCCAGCATCACGTCTGCGGCGCACTGGCAATGGCAATGGCAATGGCAATGATGGCGCTGGCAATGGCTTCCATGCCGGT
>ERZ802819.354-NODE-354-length-30812-cov-9.93917_pt1 | contig 30812 bp, 31 predicted proteins | sample MGYA00345647_ERZ802819 | MGnify/ENA primary metagenome ERZ802819 (study PRJEB30503, sample SAMEA104212355) | marine metagenome | biome: Westerlies Biome; feature: [SRF] surface water layer (ENVO:00010504) within the epipelagic zone...; material: water...
TGGGCGTCTCCGGCGGGCCGTGAAGCAACAGCTGCCAGCGGCTGCGCCCTGCCACCCGGGCGACCGGAGCTGGCGCTGGTCCAAGCAGCTGCCAACCGGCAGCGGCGCACAAAGGGCGAAGTTGTTCTGCCAGGAGAGTTCCTGCCGTCGCCGTGGCAGCTGCGGACTCCCCCGCCAATCGGAGCAGACAGGCTCTCGCGTAGGGGACGAGCCCCGCTTGCTGTCTGAGAGTCGATTCTTCCTCGAGAAACCGTTCGTAGCGCCCGTCGATCAGATGCTGGATCACCGGGTGATCCGGGCAGTAGGTCTGAATAAGCACCTCACCGGGTTTCTCTCCACGGCCGGCCCTGCCAGCCAGTTGGAGCATGAGCTGCAGAGCTTGCTCACCAGCCCGCAGATCCGGTCGGTGCAGAAGGCCATCAGCCGCAAGCACTGCAGCCAGAGTGACCTGGGGCAGATCCATCCCCTTGGCCAACATCTGGGTGCCGACCAGGACATCAGCTTCACCCTCAGCGAATCGAGCCAGCAGGCGCCGGTGCCCGTCCCGCCCTCCCGTTGAGTCGCGATCGAAGCGGAGCAGGCGAAGTCCATCCAGCTCCTCGGACAACCGTTCCATCACGCGTTGCGTGCCAGCGCCGAACGGCTTGAAGGCTGACGAACCACAGGCTGTGCAGTGATCTGACAAGGCTGCGCGATGGTCACACCAATGACAACGAAGCCACTGCTGCTGCGAGCGGCTGCCATGAACGGTCATGGCCACATCGCAATGAGGACACATCACCACCTCACCACAGCTGCGACAGCTGAGAAAGGTGCTGTAGCCCCGGCGCGGAACCAAAACAACAGCTTGTTCGCCCTTGGAAGGCAGGGCTGCCAACCGGTCCATCAGAGCGCGACTGATGAGCTGTTTATGGCCTTCCGCCAGCTCGAGACGCATGTCGATGATGCGAACCGGGGGCAGGGGTTGGCGGGAGATTCGGGAGGAAAGCCTTGCCAGCTCTAGGGGGCCCTTTGGCTTTAGCCGGCTCCAGGACTCCAGAGATGGGGTGGCACTGCCAAGCAAAAGTCGCCCTCCCTGACGACGAATCCGATCAAGGGCAAGATCCCGTGCGTGGTAACAGGGCATCGGGGATTCCTGCTTGTAGGAACTGTCGTGCTCTTCATCGAGCACCACAAGGCCGAGGGGACGCAAGGGGAGAAAAATCGCTGAGCGGGTTCCAACCAGCACCAGCGGCTCCTCAGCTTGAAGGCAGCGGCGCCAGCAGCGCACCCTCTCCCCATCACTGCAACCACTGTGATATTCGAGAACTCGACGACCGAAGCGGTTGCGGCAGCGGTCCGCCAACTGGGGAATCAGGCCGATTTCAGGGGTGAGGAGAAGGCAATGACGACCGCGGGCGATCTCCGCAGCCGCCAACTGCAGATACACCTCTGTTTTGCCTGAGCCAGTGATTCCCCAGAGGAGGAGGCCGCCTCCATCAGGCAAGGATTGAAAACGATTGATCGCAGCCTGTTGCTCATCGGTGAGATCACGCGGTGGTTCCAGCCCGTCTTCGTTGCAATGATCACCGTGGAGCTCTAAGGAGGGCTCGGAAGCCGGAGCAATCCGCTGCTCTCGACGCAGATAGCCCTTGACCTGTAGAGACTGCACCATCCCGGCGTGAAACCCCTGGTTCAGGAGATCCCGTTGCCATGCCCCCCCACCAGCTGCTTTCAGACTCTCCAGCAAGGCGTGTTGACGGGCGGCCTTGGGATGGGGATCACCGGGCGTTCTCGTTAGTTCGACCCACCAGAGCTTTCGGCCTGGAGAGGCTGGCTGACCGCGCTGCCCGAGCCAGCCTGGTGGCAACGCGGCTTTGAGCATTCGGAATGGACTGGTGTGGCAGGCGGCTGCCATGGCATCGAGCCAGGTTCGCCAGTCGGGGTCCACCGCAGCCCGCTGGAGCAGAGCATCCACGGGCTGAAGAGATTGCGAGTGCTGCTGGGTTTCAATGCGCAAAGGACGGGAGTCGATGACAAGACCCTGAAGTCGACGACCTCGCAGCCGCACAACCACAAGATCCCCAAAAGCGAGCCCTAGTTGCTGATAGTCCCCGTACGTGAACGTGCGGCCATCCCGTCCTGCTTCAAGCCAGACATCCACCACCCGTACAGGCCCCTGAGCCCCGTTCGGTTGACTGGATTCCACTGGGGTTGCAGACATCACATGTTTTTTCTTAAGATGAAGCTGTTGGACAGCTAAAGGCTGTTGTCGGAACAATGCAGAGTTCCGTCCAGTGGGAAGACACGATGCTCGAGTCAGGTTTAACCCTTTGGCTCACCGGTCTGAGAACGCCCCTGACAGCCCTGCATACCCCACACCCCTATCGACTGAATTTTGATCACTCTCCTGTGTTGTTTGCCCCAGTGCAACGGGTAGCGGGAGTCGTAGTGAACACTTTCTGACCTTTTCTCAGAAACCACAGTCGCACGTTCGAAATCGAAGTTCTTCGCCTGATTTTCCATGAGCCCTGCAGTGCGCAAATCCGCTCAGGCTGACGCTAAGCAAGCACCAGCGATCGTGATGATGGCTGATGCCAATGGTCAACCCAAAGATTTAACCGTCAAAGCCAAGCCCAAGAGCAAGGCTGCTCCAACGTCCGCGAAGAGCTCCAAAGCCAAGCCTGCGGCGAAAGCAACCAAATCCACGAAAACCACCTCACGCAGTCGCAGCAAGACAGCTGCCTCCAAAGCTCCAGACCTTGATGCGGCAGCAGATCAATTGCTGGCCAATGCGTCGGGGAAAGCAGCAGACACTCCCCAGTCAGCGGCTGATGCTGGCACCAGCACCAAAGAAGAGAAAGCCAAGGCTGATGCTAAAGCCAAGGTTCTCGCCAGCATCAAGGTGGGACCGAAAGGGGTCTACACCGAAGATTCCATTCGGGTTTACCTCCAGGAGATCGGTCGAATCCGGCTGTTGCGTCCTGATGAAGAGATCGAACTGGCCCGAAAGATTGCCGATTTACTCCATCTCGAGGAACTCGCAGCCCAGTTTGAGAGTGACAACGGCAAGTTGCCCGACACCAAGGAATGGGCTGCCCTGGTGGAGATGCCAGTTATTCGCTTCCGCAGGCGACTGATGTTGGGGCGAAGAGCCAAGGAAAAGATGGTGCAATCCAACCTGAGGTTGGTGGTATCGATTGCCAAGAAATACATGAATCGCGGCCTGAGCTTCCAGGACCTGATTCAGGAGGGCAGCCTGGGTCTGATCCGAGCCGCCGAAAAATTTGATCATGAGAAGGGTTATAAGTTCTCCACCTACGCCACGTGGTGGATTCGCCAGGCGATCACCCGCGCCATTGCCGACCAGAGCCGCACGATCCGACTGCCGGTTCACCTCTACGAGACGATTTCACGGATCAAAAAAACGACCAAGGTCCTGAGTCAGGAATTCGGCCGCAAGCCCACGGAAGAAGAAATCGCCGAATCGATGGAGATGACCATCGAAAAACTGCGGTTTATTGCGAAATCAGCCCAACTGCCGATTTCACTGGAAACACCGATCGGCAAGGAAGAAGATTCACGCCTTGGCGACTTCATTGAAGCCGACATCGAGAATCCAGAACAGGATGTGGCCAAGAACCTTCTCAGGGAAGACCTTGAGGGCGTCCTGGCCACCCTCAGCCCACGGGAACGGGATGTCCTGCGACTTCGCTACGGCCTCGATGACGGCCGCATGAAAACCCTTGAGGAGATCGGACAGATCTTCGATGTCACCCGCGAACGCATCCGCCAGATTGAAGCCAAAGCTCTGCGCAAACTGCGTCATCCCAACCGCAACGGCGTACTCAAGGAATACATCAAATAATCCAACGCTCTGAAGAGCAAAAGACCGTTGCCCCTGAAAGCCTTTGCAGAACAAAGGTTCTCAGGGGTTTCATTTTGGCAGGAAAATGAGTTTTGCATGGAGTATCGGGTTGGCATTGAATTTGAGCCTGTGCCACTTGTTGTGATCCTTTCCTTCTTTTGATCGTTTGGCATCAAAAAAGCCTCTTGCTCTATTTGATGTTTTGGTTAGCTCTCTGAAGTCAATTCATATGCCTCGCTTACGCGGGGCTTTTTAACGTGTACCCGATGTCGTGATCGAGAGTTTGATAGAACCGCTCTTCTTGAAGACAGCGGGAATCTCCAAGTCAGCGAGTTCTACAAGCGCTATCAATTCCAGTGGTAGCGGAATGCTGCACACGCAGAAGTTGTCTTCTCTGGCAGGGAACCGTTACCCATGAAGACGGGCTGTCGCTCCAACTCCCGACGCATCACTGGCTCACCGTTGTCGTCGAATTTGTGAGTCAAGTGCTGCAATTTGGCCTCAATGACTCCTCTTCGCAAGGACTCAACCGGTCTCAATACTGTCTGTGAATTCCTGGAACGCTTTTTTCAACCGCTCCACAGGGGTTTCTGACGGTGGGCATTCCTGGTTTGTGGAGCGCGTGTACACCTGAAGAATTCTGGCTTCGGGCTCCAGCACTGCGGCCACTGCGGCCTTCAGCATCACGATGTTGCGCTGCGGTGTCAGCCCCGCAAGAAACGGATGTAAGGACCATTCATCACCATCGAGGTCCCCGACCAGGCGCATAGGGCGAATCAACTGATAAGCACGATCGCCATCTGGATCGGTGGTCTGCCTGAGACGTGCCACAACCAAGAGCCCACTGGTGAGTAACACCACGCGGATCGTTCCTTCACTGAGCACAGGCAGAAAAGGGAGTGATTCAGCCATTTGATGAGCGGCTTCACCGGATGCGGAACGGCTCACCTTCACACCGTTAACGACAGGTCCTGGCATGAAACCCAATCGATGGAATTCAATCGTAGGCCGATTGATGAGAGTCCTGGGCTGGTCGGCTCACTGAGGCCCAAGAGTGATCTGTTCCCAGCCAGATCACCTAGGTCACAGCGACGAGAGGGCCGAGCCAGATGGCTCACGAGACTCGGCAACCAAAGACCGATGGTCGGCACTGCGCGAAGAATGAATGGCAGCGATGGAATCCACCGCATTCATTCCGTGTCACTCTCTTCAAGCTGAGGGTTTTTGGATCCCTAGGGTTCGTAGGGTTGACCATCGTTTTGAAATGTCCATGGCTCTCGAGCACCTGCGCATCGCGTCCCGCCGCAGCCAGCTGGCCATGGTTCAGACCAACTGGGTCAAGGCGGAGCTTGAGTCGGCGCACCCAGGCATGGCCATCTCAGTTGAAGCCATGGCCACCCAGGGCGACAAGATCCTTGATGTGGCCCTCGCCAAGATCGGTGACAAAGGCCTGTTCACCAAAGAACTTGAAGCGCAGATGCTTGTGGGCAGGGCAGAGATCGCCGTCCATTCCTTGAAGGATCTGCCAACCAACCTCCCTGAAGGGCTGATGCTGGGATGCATCACCGAGAGAGAAGATCCTGCAGACGCCCTTGTGGTCAACAGCAAAAACGCTGACCACACCCTGGAAACCCTTCCAGAAGGCTCGGTGGTTGGCACAAGCTCTCTACGCAGATTGGCCCAGCTGCGCCATCACTTCCCCCATCTCCAATTCAAAGATGTCCGCGGAAATGTGATCACCCGCCTCGAGAAACTCGATGCAGGTCAATACGACTGCTTGATTCTCGCGGCCGCAGGCCTGAGCCGGCTGGGATTCGGGGACCGCATCCACCAGATCATCCCTGGCCATATCTCCCTGCATGCCGTCGGGCAGGGTGCTCTTGGAATCGAGTGCGTCTGTGATCGGCCTGAGGTGCTGAAGATCATTCAGGTACTCGAGCATGCACCCACAGCCGGACGCTGCCTGGCTGAAAGGGCTTTTCTGCGTGAACTGGAAGGAGGATGCCAGGTTCCGATCGGTGTGAACAGCCGCATCGATGGGCAGGAACTGATCCTCACTGGCATGGTGGCCAGCCTGGATGGCCTGCGCCTGATCCGTGACGAGCGCCGAGGAAGCCTCACCGATCCTGAAGCCATCGGACGAGCCCTAGCCGCAGACTTGAAATCCCGCGGTGCAGGGGAAATCCTTCAGGAGATCTTCGAGGCGGTTCGCCCCGAAGCCTGACCGCAGTCTTCCCCTCTGTTGAGGGAGCTGGGCATCAGCGCGTGATCTTCACCGGGGTGCCCACATCAACAAGTTCATAGAGCTTTTGCACATGGGCGTTGAGCATGCGCACGCACCCATTGGAGACTGCTGCGCGGATCTTCACCCAATGGGGCCAGGGAGTTCCATGAATCCCGAATTGGTTGGGCCCCTGCCGAAGAAAACCAATCCAGCGATGGCCCAGGGGGCTGGAGGGTCCAGTCACAGGATGAACACGACCTGACTTGGTACTTTCGTACTGAGGATTCACGCGCTTGTTCTCAACCTGAAACACGCCGGTCGGCGTGGGAGTCTTTGGGTCTCCGATGGCCACAGGCCAGGGCCCAATGCGTTGACCATTGCGGATCACGCTGATGCGCCGCTGTCTCAGATCGAGATGAATATGCGTATCCTCAACGGCCGGAGCAGATGCCATCGAGGCCGAACCGGGAGCAGCGCCGCAAAGGAACACAGCGGTGACGGCGGTAGCGCAGCAGACTCCCCGCCCAAAACAAAGACGTTTCACCTCGAGACACTCAAGACTTACTGGTCTCAAGCTATTTATTGGCCAGAGCAAAAACCGTCCACCATCGGAGGACTTTCTGAAGAAACTGCACAGCGGGTCAGCACAACAACGGCGTCATCCAGGGCATGAGTGCTAAATCGGAGCACCGCAACGCGACCCATGCCCCAGCAGCTTCAGTGGACGGAAACGGAAGCACGCCTCTTTCTGCAGGCGATCAAAACAGTGGGAACGGCGGGAGGCGTGCTTTCACTAGAGCCGATCACGCTGGAAATGATGGAGGCCATTCAGCGCCATGTTCTGCATTCCTCAGTGGAACTCGAATCCCTAGAGATTCGCCATCCTCCTGATTACCCCGCGCTCATTGCGGATCGAAGCAAGCGGGAACAGCTGATTCAGATCCTCGTGCTCATTCCCTATGTGGACATGAACGTGGATCCACGCATGGTGGGCGTAGTGGACGATTTCGCATCATTTCTCGAGATCGCGCCCCAAACTCTGCGAGACCTGCACCAGGTGAGGGACAACCATCTCAGGCGCTTGCTTCTCGACTACGGGCGCAGAAGCATGGCTGAATTTTTAGGTCTCGACAGCCCCTCTCGCTTCGTTCGTGGTGTGATCACGGCCGTCCATCAGGCCATCGGAGATGCGTCCGTTGCCAGCCGATATGCCACTCTCGACACCTTCGCTGAGGGAACCCTCGGCCATACGTTTTTTCACTGGTACCGCGACCGCGGCTGGGCTCTGCCAGGAGAGCACAAAAGCACCTCAGAGCTTCTGGTGAATCACGACTGCTGCCACATCCTTGGAGGATTCAACACAGACAGCCCTGGAGAGATGAATGTGGCGGCCTTTCAGGCAGGTCTGTTCACCGATGGCTTCGGATTTGAATCCCTGCTGGAGGTGATTCTCGACTTTCACCTCGGCAAGGCTTTCAGCACAAGCAACAACATCATCCCACCAGAAACTGGTCAATTCATTCCTGATGCAGCCATGGCTGGATATGAAAAAGGCTTGGCCTGCTCCGTGAACCTCATTCAAGACCTTGATTTCTGGGCGGTCGCTGATCAACCCGTTGTGGATCTGAGGGTGAAGTACAACATCCCAGCAACGGACGCCCCCTTACTGCTCAAACCCTAAGCAATATCAAACAATAAAAATGCCGCTCACCATCAAGCGAGCGGCATCAAGGATGCAGTAGATCTGAGACGCCTCAGACCATCGCATCGATTCAGTCAACGAGCTTGGGATCGATCTCCGTCATATACCTAGCCTCACAGGTCTTGATGATTTCAACGGCTTTCTCAGTGCCGAAGAAACCATTCACTGTGCAGGTTCCTGGCTTCTTGAGATCCTTGTAGTGCTCCCAGTAATAGGTCGTTTCCTTCTTCCAGTGGTCACCAAGATCCTCAAAGCTCTTGATGTGATCCATGCGCTTGTCGTCAGCCAGCACAGCAATCACTTTGTCATCAACTTCACCGCCATCATCGAACGTCATGATGCCGATGATGCGGGCCTCAACAATTGATCCAGGGATCAGGGGTTCGGTGACGTTGACGATTTCAATATCCAGCGGATCGCCGTCCTCATCCCAGGTACGAGGAATGCAGCCATAGGCGAAGGGATAGGCCAGCGAGGAATAGCCGACACGATCAAGCTTCAGATGGCCTGTTTCCGTGATCAACTCATATTTGTTGATCGTGTTGGAATTGAGCTCAACGATCGTGTTCAGACGCAGCTCAGACTCATCAGCGAACGCCGGAAGCACGTGCAGCAGGTTGGGCATGCTGCGACTGGGAGCTTGGTCGAGATTGGCCATGGGAAGAGGCATTCGGCGCAACAATCTTACGAGCCCCCCTGCAGATCCCCTGGGGTAGTCCTGGCAACATCTACATGACAACGACCTATTTCATGCCTTGATTGACAAGAATGAATCATTCTCATTGACGCCAATGCGTTTAACCAACAACTGAGCATGGCCTCAATAGGTCGCTGTAGACATGGCAATCAAACGATCGATGTCGACAACTAGATACTTCAGAGAAGAAAGCGGTTGTCAAAAGACAAAAATAAAACTGATTTGCTCAATCAGCGAGTAAAATTATCAATTTTTTCTTCAAGATATTTCAAGAAAGGCTCTGCAGATAAAGGCCTGCCACTCACCTTCTCCACCAACTGCGCAGCGTTCAGAGCCCGACCAATTGGATGCACATGCTGCCGCAACCAATTCAACATCACATCGATACTTCCGTCCCGGATATGGACCTCCGGCTCTCCGATCGAGGCTTCCATCGCTTCACTCAACTGAGCACTGATCAGATGGCCAAGGAGATAAGAAGGGAAATATCCGAACAAGCCCTCACTCCAGTGCACATCCTGCAAGCACCCCTGCGCATCATTGATTGGTGTCACACCCAGAAGCTCTTGATAACGCTTGTTCCATTGGTCCGGCAGATCCTCAACCGGCAGACCCTGTTCAAGCAAAGCAAGCTCGAGATCCATGCGGATCAGAATATGCAATCCGTAGCTGAGCTCATCAGCTTCCACGCGATTACAACCGGGTGCCATGGGATTCATCTCCCGCCAAAAATCATGCGCTGAATCCAACGGTGCCCCTTCAGCTGCAAAGCGTTGCCACCAATGTTCTGCAAACGGCAAACTTCGTGCCACCCTATTTTCCCAGAACAGGGACTGGCTTTCATGCACAGCCATGGATGTGGCTTGCCCAAGAGGCCAGGCAAACCATTGATGGCTGACATCAGGAAGCCCCTGTTCATATAAAGAGTGTCCCCATTCATGGGCCGTCGCCAGAAAACAGGAGAGCGGCTGACCAGGCACCACGCGCGTTGTGATGCGGTAATCAGAGGGTCCAAGTGTGATGGAAAAAGGATGTGGCGACTCAGCAACACAGGTGATTGCTTCGTTGCGTCCCCAGTCCTGAAGCAGCTGACTCCTGAGGTTCTGTTGAACGGCCACCGGCAAATCCCAGCTGAGGGATCCAGGACGTGGTCCACCCTTGATCCGACCGAGCAATTCAGGCAGACGTTTCCTCAGGGGTGCAAAAAGCTCCTGCAGGCTCTTCAGGGTGAGATCCGGTTCAAAAGGTTGTGCCAGGGTTTCCCAGCAGCCTCGAGGTTCTTGTAGTTGACGGGCCTGCTCTTGGCGCAGAGCAATCATGTTCCGCAGCGCCGGAGCGAACATCTCGAAATCGTCAGCTCGCCTGGCTTTTTGCCAAAGGTCATACCCCTCAGATTTCGCAGTCGCCAATGCGCTGACAAGATCAGGGTCTAATGCCTGCTGGCGAGACAACTCCTGTTCAAGAAGATCAAGATTGCGACTTTGTGCTGCAGATTGCTCGTCAAGGCCACTTTGCTGACGCCACTCGTCTCTCGCCTCGTTAATCAGATCTGAGTAGCACTGCGAACTTTGGCGGGAGTGCAGCTGACGGGCCAGCAGGGCGAGCTGCTCACCTCGCCAACGCGCTCCTCCCTCCGGCATGCGGGTGTTTTGATCCCAATAGAGCGTGCTCTGAATCGAACCCAACAGCTGAGTTTCCTTGAGATAGCGGCCTAGTCGCACCCAAGCCGTTGCACTGCTCACGTCGTTGTCGTCCAAGATCCGGTATCAGCATGACAAACCGATTGAGTCAACGAAAAGCACAACCCAACCAGAACCGGAAGAGTGGTCGATACTGGCCGCATTCAGACCAACATTTCAGCGATGCGCCAGCAGACCATTCAATGGATTCTGATCCCCGCCTCCCTTGCCTTGGTTGGACTCCTGATCGGGTTCATCTCTTTGATACGTTGCGAATCCCAACTTCAATTCCTTCCTGGTCGGTCGGACGACCCTGCTTGCATTGAGGGAGTTCCTTGAAGAACTCTCAGGAGACTCTCATCAATAGACAAAAATAATCTTAGAAAATAAAAACAATCGTCGAGCAAGCGAGCGAATCTTGACTATTATCATTCGCAAAAGTTACTCCAAAACAGACATTACATTCCATACTCAGCTTGAAGCTGATCTGGCCGCAGGAGTACGGGGAGGCCGTAAAGCGAAGCTGATTGCACGAAGCTGGGTCGCCATCAATCAAAAACAATTAACTCTTCAGGAATACGATTACCTGAGATTTCGAGCCAAGTGGATGAGTCGAACGATCTATGACATCAATCAGCGTTACGGAACATTAATCAATACCATCGACTTGCCAATCGAAGACAACGACTCTTAGTCCCTGCGGCAATAACCACCGCCTACGGATGACCATCCACGTGAGCAAGGCTTATCCATCGTTGGCCTAAGGGTGTAAGTCATCAGCCCCAAGGCACTGCAGCTTCCCTGTCCAGTATTGACGTAACCCGTAGGGCATTGAGCGGTCAGTTTCTTCACAACCCTCTGAGCCTGGGCGCGATCAATGCCAACAAGATTCAAGACGACAACAACTCCGGTCAGGATTCGCAATGAGCCCATGCTTCTACGGCGTTCAGCCAAAGGATAGGAAGCACGCTGAGTGCTGCGTTAGTCACATCTTGATTGCATTCGATGCTGGCGCGATCACAGTGGAATTCAATCGCTCTCGCAGTCCATGGCAGAACGTCTCAGACGAGAGGAGCTCGATGCACTCAGCTCCTCTCTTCTCCACTGGCAAGTGGAAGGTGATCGACTGAAGAGGGAGTGGCGATTCAAAGATTTCAGCGAAGCGTTCGCCTTCATGACGCGGGTGGCGCTCCTGGCTGAGACGATGCAGCACCACCCCAACTGGAGCAACGTCTACAACCGGGTGTCGATCGAACTCACGACGCACGATCTTGGCGGGCTCAGTGATCTGGATGTTCAGCTGGCCCGATGCATCGACGGCCTCAGCTAACAGCTGCCACGATGGAGTGACGTGCAGAAACCTCTGAATGACAGGCACAGCTCAGTCGGCCAGCACCGTGCCAGTAACCATCCTCACAGGCTTTCTCGGAGCTGGGAAAACCACGCTGCTCAATCACATCCTCAGCAATCAGGACGGCCTCAAGACAGCCGTGCTGGTGAATGAATTCGGTGAAATCGGGATCGATAACGATCTTGTGGTGAGCACCAGCGACGACATCGTGGAGCTCAGCAACGGCTGCATCTGCTGCTCGATCAATGGCGAGCTGCTTGAAACCGTTGATCGCATCCTCGAACAATCCAGAGATTTGGATTATTTGGTGGTGGAAACCACCGGGCTGGCCGACCCCCTGCCCGTTGCCATGACATTCCTAGGCAGCGAACTGCGAGATCAGACGCGCCTTGATTCGATCATCACCCTGATTGATGCGGAGAATTTCAGCGAGGAGATTCTCGCCAGCGAAGTGGGGCGCTCCCAGGTGATCTATGGAGACATCCTTCTCCTCAACAAAACCGACCTAGTCGACGCAGCGCGCCTCGAAGCCATTGAAAGCAGGCTGAGGGAAGTGAAGACCGATGCGCGGATTCTGCGCTCAGAGAAGGGGGAGGTTCCCCTGCCGCTCCTCCTGAGCGTTGGCCTGTTCGAATCGGATCGCGTTGTGAGCGCGGCTGAGGATCACGACCATGGGCACAGCCACACTCACGACCATGACCATGGGCACGACCATGGGCACGGGCACAGCCATGATCATGGCCACAATCACGAGCATGAATCCGCTGATCACCTCGCGATCGAAGGCTTCACCTCCCTGTCCTTCCGCAGTGATGGGCCCTTTGGCTTGCGCAAGTTCCAGAATTTTCTTGACAATCAGCTTCCTGAAAGTGTGTTCAGGGCCAAGGGAATTCTTTGGTTCAACGAAAGTGAGCGCCGGCACGTCTTCCACCTAGCTGGCAAGCGCTTTTCCATCGACGACAGCGACTGGCCTGGCGAGCGCAAAAACCAGCTGGTTTTAATCGGTCGTGATCTCGACCACGACACCCTGCGTCAGCAACTCCAGGCCTGCGTGGCAAAGCATGCCGGTCAAGGATTCGCGTGATTTCACCACTTATTGCCAATGTGATTAGGCTGACAACCAACGTGGAGAAGGAACGATGGAACTTCTTGCAGCTGGCAGCCTGCTCATTGCTCTAGGGCTTGCCTTCTGGCTTCTCCTTGATTCCGACGATGACAACGGTGGAGGCGGCTTGATGGAACCCACCCTTGTTCCGATTCCTGTGCGGCGCACAGACCGCTGATCAGCAGTCAAGAGCTCTCAATGCCCCCGCAGCGATCGGGGGTTTTTTTATGGATGAGCACGGCCCGAACCAAAACGGCAAAAAGCAAACCTCCCTTATTGAGTACGATTCTCAAATTCAATTAATTGCTCATCCATGCGCAAGCTTCAATTGGTCTGGAACCGCGGCCGAAGATTCGGCCTTTCACTCCTTCTGGCGTCAACAGCTCTCCTGGCCGCCTGCAGCCAAAAGGATCAGCAGCCTGAAATCGGGGTGTATTCCGGCCGCCACTACAACACTGACCAAAAGCTCTACGACCGCTTCACCGCCAAAACAGGCATCAAAGTCAAGCTGCTGGAGGCCAAGGATGATGCCCTGATTCAGCGACTGCGAACCGAAGGCGACACCTCACCGGCCGACGTGCTCATTCTTGCCGACGCCGCACGTCTGGACCAGGCAGCCGATCTTGATCTCTTTCAACCTGTGCGTTCAAAGCAACTAGATGCTGCGGTCCCCGCAGAGCTGCGCGATCCCAAGCAGCGATGGTTCGGACTCACCCGCAGGCTGCGCACCCCCATGATCAACACCGCATCGGTGCAACCCGAAGAGGTTGATCAATACCAGAAGCTGGCTGCTCCGGCCTTGAAAGGTCGCCTCTGCCTGCGCAATCGCCGCAGCGTGTACAACCAGTCGCTGGTGGCCTTCATGCTCGACCGGGAAGGAGAAGAAGCAACCGCCCAGTGGATCCGCGGCATGGTCGACAATCTCGCCCAACCGGTCTTCAGCAGTGACACCCCAATGATTCGGGCCGTGGCCCAGAACAAGTGCGGCGTGGCGCTCGCCAACAGCTACTACCTCGGACGTCTGCAGGCTGGCGACAAAGGGGAAACTGACCGCAAGCTCAGTGAAGCGGTGACCGTGGTTTGGCCCGAACCGGTTCACGTCAACATCACCGGCGGCGGTGTGACCCGTTCAAGTCGCAATCCCGAAGCCGCTGCTCGCTTCCTGGCTTTCCTGGTCTCTAGCGAAAACCAGGGGGGCTATGCCGCGGCCAACCACGAGTACCCCATCAAGGGCATGGGAGTGGATCCAGTCCTCAAAGCCTGGGGCTCCTTCCGCCAAGCTGATGTGTCTGCCGCTCGCCTCGGTGAACTGAATGGCAAGGCTGTGGAACTGATGAGTGCCAACGGTTGGCAATGATCAACGCGTGAAGAGCATCAGTCCCTCCATTCCCTGTCCCCTGCCCCAGGGCACAAGCCCACGGGGCAGTCGATGGGTTCCAGGCCGGCGCTTGCTGGTGGCCGGTGCCCTGCTGGTTGCAATCCTGGCGCTGCTGCCGGTGCTCGGACTTGTGGGGGAAGGCCTGCAGGGGCTGAGAAACGGCAACGCCAGCCTCGGCTCAGACGGTGTCAGCCAGCTGCGCGGAACCCTCGTGCTTCTTCTGGGGACTGGCTTCGCAGGAGGTCTGCTCGGAACCGTGAATGGTTGGCTTCTGGCGAACTGTCGGTTCCCTGGTCGCCGCTGGCTGCGGATCGCCCAATTGCTGCCCCTGGCCAGTCCCTCTTATTTGCTGGCCGCCACGCTGGTGGATCTGGGAAGCCTTCATGGCCTGCGCATCCATGGCTTGAGCTGGGGGGTGGCCGTGATGGCCCTCAGCACCTACCCCTATGTGTTCCTGCTGAGCACCGAAAGCTTCACCATTTGCGGACGTCGACAACTCGAGGCCTGTCGATGCCTCGGTGTCGGCCCCTGGAACAGCTTCCGCCGCATTGCACTGCCGATGGCCCTGCCGGCCATCGGGGCCGGCGTTGCCCTGATGGGGATGGAAGTGGTGAACGACTACGGGGCCGTTCAGCTGTTAGGGATTCCCAGTCTTTCAGCTGGCATCCTTCAGGCCTGGCAAATGGACGGCAATCCCGCGGGGGCCGTGGGGCTGGCACTGATCACCCTTTGCATCGTGATGCTTCTGGTGTTCGGAGAACGGCGCTTGCGCCGGCGCAGCCGCCGTTGGGCAGAGGGCGTGGCCGGCGGTGAATCCCCCGCCTGGCACCTGGAGGGACTCCGGGCCGTGCTGGCTCAGGTGCTAGGGGGCATCCCTCCGCTGCTGAGCCTCGGGATTCCATTGATCTGGGCGTGCCACAACCTTGGGCAACTAGCCGCCGGTTGGCAACCGGAACTGCTGCTGCTCACGGCGCGCAGCCTCACCCTTGGCCTCGCAGCCGCAGTGCTCACGGGCCTAGCGGCCTTACTGCTCGCCATCGCCAAGCGCTGGAGTCGCTCCCGATGGCTGGGGAGCGTGACCTTCCTCGCCGGAATGGGCTATGCCATTCCAGGTGCCGTTCTTGCCCTGGCGCTGCTGTTGCTGGGCGGCCCCTGGCAACTCTCCCCGATCCTCCTGCTGCTTTGGGGATACAGCGATCGCTTCCTGGCCGTAGGCAAAGGGGGGCTGGACGCCGCCCTGGAGAGGCTCTCTCCAACCCTGGACGAAGCGGCAACGGGCCTCGGACTGCGCTGGCCCGCCGTGCTCCGCCGCGTGCATCTACCCCTGCTGCGTGGACCGCTGCTGGTGGGAAGCCTCCTGGTCTTTGTCGACACCGTGAAGGAACTCCCCCTCACCCTGGCGGTGCGTCCGTTCGACTTCGACACCCTCTCCATCCGGGTGTTTCAGTACGCCAGTGACGAACGCCTCGCCGCCGCCCTCTGGCCGGCCCTCATGATCCTCACCCTGGGATTGCTGGCTGCAACAGCGTTGATTCCCAAGCTCAGTCGAGAAACAGATCAGCCCTCCAGCAGCGGCTGACCGTTGCGTCGCTGCACCGCCACCACGCCAGGGCGAGGGGGGCGGCCGGGTGCCTGGGCCGGCCAGTTCGAGCCCATCGCGACCGTGCGCAGCTGTTCGATCACCCCTCCATCACGGTCACGCAACGTGTGCACTTGCATTTCCTGGTCCCTGGGCCCCCGGGCACCGTGGACTTCACCAGGGTGCTGAATGGCCAGAAACAGGGCCCTCTCCTGGTCATCCAGGCTGAGTCCGCAAAGCTCACACTCCATCGGCCCGGTCGCAAAGCAGGCGGCCCTTTCGGCCTCGCTATCGCCGGTTCGGGGCACAAACCAGCAGCTGTTGTTGCCGAACTGATCGCTGGCCGAGGATTTGGCCGAACGGTCGGTCACGATCCAGAGATTGCCTTGGCCATCGAGCGCCAGGTTGTCGGGATTGGTAAAACCCAGACCGCCAGTCCAGGGTTCTCCGCCGGTGGCCGCCATGCGCCAACGGAATGCGCCACCACTGGCCTCGCCGCTGCGGGCCGGATCATCCGACAGACGCATCACCCAGCCATGGCCCCAGATCGCTTCCCCATTGGGCCCGCGGAAGATGGCGGGGTCCGGACCACCGGTGGTGCTGGGATAGCCCGAAGTGAAGGCGACCAGTAGGTCTCCCGTTAACGGATCGATCTCCGTGTCTTCAGGGCGGGCGGTGGGAGTTCCACCTGCCGCTCGGGCCGCCAGGTGGGCATCCACCAGGATGGCTCCTTGTAGGAGTTCTCCTTCCCCCGAATAAAGACTGCCCAGCGTCGGGAAGCGCTTCGCGTAGGCCTGCACCGCGGCGTCCTCGCGAAAGAACTCCGCACCGGCACGCCGGCGATCGGAATGGGGAAGCTCCACTGGGCAACTCAGGCCCGCCTGCGTGAAGCGGCTGGGCAGGAACGGCCGCACTGGTGAATCTGCACGCAGGGGGAGCCATTCACCGGTTCCATCCACATGGAAGCGGGCCACCTGCAGCTCACCGTTCTCGAGCAACCGCGAGTTACCTGGATCGCGAGGGGTTGTCACAGGCTCGGCGCTGACATAACGGTAGAGATGGCCGCCCCGGCGATCACAGCCGGAGTAAACCCGCAGCGGAGCACCCGCTTCAGCGCGAAGCGCCACTGCCTCGTGGCGGAAACGCCCCAGCGCCGTGTGCTTGCGCACTGGCGTTTCGGGGGCTGCCGGGTCGATCTCCACCATCCAGCCGTACTTGTTGCCAGCCAGGCCATACACATTGCCCAGTCCCCCCAGCCGGGTCTGCCGGCAGACGAAGGGACGTTCGGAGGGAGACACCGCGCTGCCATCGGCGAACACCGGCTCCGGCACCTGGGATTGAAAGTTCTCCTCCGCACTGAGCACCGTGCCCCAGGGCGTGGTACCGCCTGCGCAGTTGGCAAAGGTACCGATCACCTGATCACCGAGGCCATCGTCGTAGCCCATCCGCTCGGAGCGGCGAAACACCGCGGCCGCAGGCCCGGTGCTTTGCAAGCGCTGGGAGGGATCAGTCCAGCCAGCCAAACCATCCACCCGACGCTCCACAGGATCGCTGCGGCGTGCCCACTGGCCATCGCCATTCCGGCTGATGGCGATCACCCCCAGCCCGAGATCCGCCATAGCTTCATCGCTGACGGAGCGAATCAAAGCCAGCAAACGCTCATTGCCCTGCAACGCAGTGCAATCGATCACCCCGTCGCGGGAGGCGAGAGCTGCGACCAGTTGCTGCCAGGGCAGTGGGCGGCCGACCACCTCGCGGAAGCCCTCGGTCCAGGGCAAGGCACTGATGTACTCAAAATTCACCGTGAGCAGAGCATCGTCCGATCCGCGGGACACAAAACCGAGATAGTCGTTGTTGAAGCCGAAGCGCCCCTGGGGCATCGGATCTCCCCAGGCCGCGATCAGATCGGCGCGATACCCCTCGGGAACCACCAAGCGGTCCTCCACCGCAATGCGCCTATACACCTGCTGCTGCTGCGCAGCCGTCAGGCCATCACTGTCCACCGGCAGTGGAGTCGGCACCGGTTTGAAAGGCCATTCAGACGAAACAGGCACCCCTGAATCAGCAGCCGCAGCGGTCTGGCCCCGTGGCCGGGATCCCACCAGACCGGCAGCTCCAAGACCCAGCAACGCAAGAACGGAACGGCGAGGCAGGGTCATGATCAAAACTGAAAGCGACCGGACGGGCAGCCTGAACCGCGACGCGGCACCAGCAGCGACACCCAGCTTCGCTGAAGCGGATTGAAATTGTCGTCACTCACCAGCACAAGCACGACCCGGCCGTCATCGAGTTGGGGCCCCCAGGCCATCCCTTCCCAGTTATCGGCAGGCAAGCCGGCCTCCAGCAGATCCCAGCCTTGGGAGGGGACCAAGGGCGGCGCTTCCTCCAGAGGGGACGTGGGCAGGGGCAGCACTTGCAGCTGCGCAGTCCAACGCTGGGGCGGCACATAACTGCGCAGAAGAGCCAGCAAAGCCGGTGGAGCATCCAAGGCCAGAAGCTCCGTAAGGCCCAGTGAGCGGGATGCCGCGGCCCCCGCAGGGCCGAGGGCGATCCGACCCAGGATGCTCGGCGGCTCACCGGTTGCCTGAACCGCCAGTGGCACCAGGTCTTGGTCCGCCAGAGGGCTGTCCTGCACCAGGGGAGCTTCGGCGGCCAGAACCAGATCACCGGCCGGTGTGCGCGTGAGCGATTCAGGACCTTTGTTGGCCCTCAATCCCTGCCCAGGCCACTCCTGCCAGGGTGCGGGAAGCGAGCGCTCCTCCAGAAGACGACCGTTGCGCAAGGAATGACGCTGCAGCCTCGCGCGCCGCTCCTGGGTGCGGCGGCCTTCACTGACGATCCAGGCCTCGTCTCCGGCGAGCACCAGGCCTTCACCATCAAACCCTTCAGGCAGCAGTTCACCCGCACCGTCCCTGAGCAGTAAGCGGGGGCCGGCTCGCAGAGCACCTCTGCCAGTCACCTGTGCCCGCAAACCGCTGAACGGCACCAGATGCCCTCGGGGGGCATCACTCAGAAGCCAGAGCCGATCATCGTCCTGGTCATAGGCCGCCGCTGAGAAGCCCCCCATCGGCTGTCCATCAGAGCCCGTACGCGGCAGGGGAGTCGTGCGCACCAGCTCCCAACCAGCAGCGAGTGGACAGGGCAACACCTGAGCGGCCGTGGGCGGTGTCTCCATCTCAGAGGCTCTCCATATCCAGGCCCTTGGCTTCGATGCGAGACAGCCAAGTGATCACTGCACCCAGCCAAGACGTGTTTGCCACCAGACACACCATGGATCGGTTAGGCCTTTGAGGCCAGCCAACGCGCCGACAGAGCCCTATCCGCCCACACGCCCCCGGCAGCCAAGACATCCGCCAAGGTGACCACCAGGCGGTAACTCAACGCCACAGCCAAAAGCGGCGCCTCAGGAACCGACTGCCCCAGCCTCAGCAGAAGCACCGCCTCAAAGACACCCAAGCCTCCTGGGGCTGCCGGCACCACCAATCCGGCCGTCCAGGCCAGGGCGAAGGCCGCCAGCCAAGCGGTGATCGACAGCACCTGATTGAGGCCAAACACCTGCAGGCAGGCCCAAAATCCTGAGAAACGGCAGGCCACAAACAGCAGCTCAGCCAGCAAGGGGCTCCATGGGTAGCCATCACGGCCGCTTCCGTACTGCTCGGGTTCAGTCAAAACACCTAACGAATCGTCCTGCACCCGGTTGAGCTGGCGCAGCCGCTGACGCTCGAGGCGACGCAGAAGCGGCTCCCGCCAGCGAGGCAGGAGAAGCAGGGCCGGCAGAGGAGCGAGCAGCGCGAGTCCGCCCTGAAAGCCCCCGAAGGGCACCCAGAGCAGTGCGGCGACAGCCATCAGCATGGGCTCCAGCAACACGGAAACCAGAGCCGGGCCCGTGCCGATGGAGGGTGCTAATGCCCTCACGCGCTTCACGAAATGCCAGATCCCACCGGGGAGGTACTTGAGAAGATTGCTGCTGAGATAGAGCGGCAACAAAGGGGTCTGGCCAGTGCCATGGCCCAGCCAGAGAACAAGGACTCTCCAACTGACAGCATTCACGACCAAGCTGAGCCAACTCAGCCCGATGGCCAGCATCAGCCACCACCAGCCCAGGGCCGAAATCGTGAGGCTGCGCAAGCCCGCAGCATGCCCTTTGAGCGCCCAGGCGACGAAGGAAAGGGTCAGCAGCGTCACCCACAGCTTCAGGCCACCGGGCAGGTAGACAGGCCATTGCAAGCGGCGCAGCTTCAGCATCGCCAGTCCTCCCACGGCTCGAACCCCTCACCATCCAGCCGCAACTGGCTGAGCAGACGGGAAGGTGTCAGTCCACTCTTGTCGGCCAGCTGCTGCAGAGCATCACGTTCCGGCTTGACCTCAAGTTGTCCATCCGGACGCCGGGCCTGCTTGGCAGCCAGGTCCCCCCAGGACGTGGAGAGCATTCCCCTGCGCCGGGGAAGCACCCAGCGCCCCTGGTGCCGTTCCCTTAGCCCCAAAGTTGGACTCTCTCGCCACCAGATCCGCCTCAGCGCGTCAGCATGGTCTGCTCGCACCAGGGCGGTCACGGCCGTACCAGCCCGGCCTTTCTTCATCTGAATGGGTGCACAGGCAACATCCTGGGCCCCACCGCTACGAAGCTGCTCAACCAACCAGGCAATGGCTTCAGCTGAGGCATCGTCAATCCAGGCCTCCTGCACCACCAGCTCCTGCCACTGGGGTTGATCAGAAGCAGAACACTGAGCGGGCTGCACCTGGATTAGACGCAACAGGTTGGGACGATCAAGTTGGCGATGCCCCAGTCCGATCCCTGTAGCGACCGGTTGAAGAACCGATGGCCAGCCAAATCCATCAGCCTGCAGGGCCATGAGTGCCAATCCTGTGGGTGTGGTGAGTTCGGCCTCAGGCCACCCCATGCCGCCGAGCAGGGTCAGCCCATGCCGCCTGGCCAACTCCAGAACCGCAGGAACGGGAACGGGCAACACGCCATGGGCCGTGGTCACCGTGCCCCGACCTGCTGGTGGGGGCTGGCAAAGCAAGGAACTGACCTGCAGATGCTCCAGGGCAGCGCAAACCCCCACCACATCGACAAGACTGTCGATGGCTCCTACTTCGTGGAAATGAACCGCCTCGGGGTCGGTGCCATGCACCGCTGCCTCAGCCTCAGCAAGGGCTTCAAACACCGAAAGGATCCGCTGGCGCAACGGCGCAGACAGGGGGGAGGCGCTGATGCGATCACGCAGCTCACGCCAGTGCCGATGGGGCGGCTCGTCTTCCGTACTCTCAACGACAAGCCTTAAGCCACGCAGACCGCCGCTGGACGCCTCCTCAACGCTGAGGGCGTAGGCATGAGCGAACCCAAGCTGGCGCAAGGGCTCATGGATCACCTCCTCGGGAACACCGAGATCCAGACAAGCCGCAAGAAGCATGTCTCCGGCGAGACCGGTGGGACAGTCAACAAACAGGGAGGTCATGCCGCCTCCGGTTCCAGGCCCTCCAGCAGCCGTTCGGCCACAGCCTCAAGATCATCGCGGTGATGGCGAAGAAATTGTTCCACCTCTCGCCGTGCCCGGCGTTGCTCCCGTTGTGCTGTCTCCACATCCTGACCAGACAGACCCCAGATCTGCCCGAGCAAAGCCCGGTCGTCCTCGCCGCCCCGCGCTGCTCCCTCGAGCAATACTTCAGCCACAATGCCGGCCTGCAGCACTCGACTCCAGCGGCGAAGCTCCTCAAGGGGCAGACGTGCTTGATCAGGAAGCGTGAACTCGGTCGCCCCGTTGCAGCGCAAACCGGCTTCAAGACAGGCCCGCGTTCCAACCAGCACGCGCTTCACACCCAGCTGCTCGTCGCGGGCCACGAGCCAGTGACCGGCTTCATGGCGTGCCACCCGGCGCAACCGGGCTTTCCCCCCCGGCAGAGCTTCGGCCACTAGGTGCCCGCCCATCCCTTCGAGCTGGGAGGCATCCACCGTGAGTCCCAACAATCCACCACCGATGAGAAGGGCGATCCAAGCCGGAGACACCCCGACAAGGGGCCCAAACACAGCCAAAGCTGTGCAGCCAGCGACGGCAAGACCCGCAGTGGTGGATGAAACAGGCGACGACGCCATCAGCTACTGACCGGTCGCGTGCTGGAGGCACCACGACGGGCTGCACCACCTCGCCCCTTGCCGCCGCGTGTTGGCATCGGAGCAATCACTTCTGAAGATTCGATCTGAAGCAACTGGCCCTGTCGGCGCACATCAAGGCTGACGAAATGCCGCAGATGCTCCAGAGCAAGCTGACCTTTCAGCTGAAGCTTGAAAGGAAGAGGCCGAAAGCCATCGGCGCGGGGTTGCTGACGCACCTTCACCACCACATCCGCCGTCTCGGCCTTGGTGTAGACAAGCTCCCCTCGGATGGAAAAATAGTCATCACCTTCAGGTAACGAGTCTTCGGCGGGAGCACTTCCTTCAAGGTCATCCGAGCGAGACAGCGTGCTGGGTTCCCAAATCCCGGCAATTTGAAGATGCAGATGCTCCTGTTCTCGGCAGCGGGGATACACAACCCACAGATGGGGCTGACTCATATCCAAATGACGGCGCATCAACGTGAGCATCCGTCCCAGCACCACACACTCCAAGGCCTGGCCATCGGAATCAATCAGCTGTCCGCGCGTGGACTTCTCATCAGAGTCCGCACGGAACTCTCCGCGCACGACACCGATGGCCCTGTACTGAAGCGGCTCAGTCACCGCGGGAATAGGATGGTCGCGCATCGGTATTAAGGGCATTCACTAGCCCGTGGGGACTCTAGCCAGCGCGAGGGATTCCCCTCAGACTGTTGCTTGATCTCGAATGTCCTTGGCACGGTTCCGCCGCCAACTCATCCGGCCCTCCCATCTGCTGATGATTGGGATCGGCCTAAGCCTGTTACTTGGATGGGTCGTAGTCGACGAAGAGTTTCAGCCGAGACGGAGTCTCCGTCATGATGCGCCCAAGGCCACCTCATCTCCCTCCAGCCTGACTCTGATCCAGGAGCAGGTGGCGTTCAATCCGCGTGACTGGCGATGGTCGGTACTGCTGGCAAGAGCCCAGCTCAGCCAGGGGGATCGTCAAGCTGCGGCAATCACTTTGAAACGCCTCCAGACGCTTCATCCCAACCGTCTGGAGGTGATCTCACTCAACAGCCTTCTGTCCCTTGAGACGGGTTCCGTTCAACCGGCTCTCGATCAGGTGAGCCAACTCTTCCAACAGTCCGCTCCGAAACAGCGTCTGGAATTGGGCTTGCTCCTTGCAGATCTTCAGCGGCAAGACGGGGACGTCAAAGCAGCCACTTCAACCTATGAACGGTTGATCAAAGACGACCCAAGCCGAGTTGAGCCGCTTCTAGCCTTGGCCTTATTGAATCGAGATCAAGGAAAGGGCGATCAGGCTTTAGCCCTGTTAAACCAAGCTGAACGATTGGGAGACGGTGAACGTCTTAATACGAACAATCTCTCGTCCATCACACTGAACTGGGCACTTGAGGCGGCGCGCAACAACGCGAGTACCCCAAGTCCGATGATCAGGGAAGAGTCCCAGCAGCGGGATCTGGCTGCTCGAGAGCCCTGAGTGCAGCATCGATCGCATCAGAAGGAGCGGTGGCGTCGTTGAGGGATGTGGCCTGACGCAGACGCTGCATAAGCTCCATCGGATTGGTGGCATCCAGCACCGATCCTTTATCGCTATCCCCCTGAATCGTGTTGAAAATGTCTCGGTCGCTGTTCCTTTCAAAACCAGAGCTGGACTCCGAGAGGGAGGTCTGAGCGACTCCCGGCTGGGGAGCTGCCAGCAGCGCGGACCATGCCACCGCCAGTGCTCCGAACTTCAACAGAGAGGGCATGGATCGACTCCGCTAAGGACGCCGATGCTAAGGGTCATTGGCCGTCGTTAACAGATTCTGTGCAGATCGCCAGCTGGAACGTCAACTCAGTGCGGACTCGTCTGGGACATGTTCTCAGCTGGTTGGATCGGCACACCATCGATGTGCTCGCGCTTCAGGAAACCAAGGTCGACAATCCTCTTTTTCCCTTGGAACCATTCCGGGAGAGGGGATACGACGTCAGCATCCACGGTCAGAAGTCTTACAACGGCGTCGCTCTGATCAGTCGGCAGCCATTAGAGGATGTGCGCCTTGGCTTGACTGGAGAATTACCTGGTGACGCAGACGCTGAAGCGCTCGGTGCTCAAAAGCGCGTGATCAGTGCTCTGGTGGATGGCATCAGGGTAGTGAATCTCTACGTGCCGAATGGTTCCAGCCTGCGTTCAGAGAAGTACAGCTACAAACTGAACTGGTTGAGCTGCCTGGAACGCTATCTGCGGTCAGCGGAAGCCAGGGATGAACCACTCTGCGTGGTGGGTGACTTCAACATCGGACCGGAAGCGAGAGATCTCCACGACCCGGATCGACTGACTGGAGGAATCATGGCCTCAGAAGCAGAGCGGGAGGCTCTCCATCAGGTGCTGGGTTCCAATCTGGGCGACGCCTTTCGCCTGTTTGAGCCAGGAAGTGGACACTGGAGTTGGTGGGATTACCGCAGTGGCGCTTGGAACCGCGACAGCGGTTGGCGGATCGATCACATCTATCTGAGCAGAGATCTGCAGGAACTGGCCAGAAGCTGCAGCATCGACAAACAGGAACGGGGCAGAGAGCAACCGAGCGACCATGCCCCTGTGATGGTTGATCTGGCCTGGGATCTTGAAGAGGATGAAGAGGCGGAGGAAAGCTGTTAAAAAACAACTGCCTCGTTCGGTAACCGACGGCCGGAGCTCTGCAACGCAACGAAACGCCGCTGCGATTCGCCACAGCTCTTCGGAGTCGGAAAGATCTTGCCTGGATTGGCCAGACCATCAGGATCAAAGGCCAAGCGCAGTCGTTTCATTGTTGCGAGATCATCCTCACTGAACATGCGATCAAGGAAACAACGCTTGTCGCTGCCCACGCCATGTTCCCCGCTGATGCTTCCCCCTGCCTCAAGACAAAGCTCCATGATGGCTGCACCCAGGGTCTTGACCTTCTCGTTCACACCAGGGTCAGAGGCCCGATAAAGGATGAGCGGGTGGAGGTTGCCATCACCGGCGTGAAACACATTGGCCACCACAAGGCCATGATCAGAGCTGAGGCGATCGATGGCAGCCAGAACGGATGGGAGGGCCGTTCGCGGAACGACGCCATCCTGCAGGTAGTAGCTGGGGCACTGACGCCCCAGAGCCGAGATCGCACTTTTTCGGCCCCTCCAGAGCCTCGCCCGTTCGGTCTCATCCCAAGCCTCCCGAACCCGTCCCGCTCCCGCTTCGCGGCAAAGGCATCTGGCCAGCTCCACAGCCTCCTTCACTTCAAGGGCCTGGCCATCCAGCTCAATCAAGAGAACAGCTCCAGCGTTCGGGGGGTATTCCTCCTCGGCGAAGGCAGCATTGACAGCTTCGATGCAGGTGTGGTCCATGATCTCCAGACCGGCAGGCAGCACTCCAGCTGATGTGATGCGTCTTACAGCCTCACCAGCTGCCTCCATGGAGGGGAAGTCAGCAAGGAGCACAGCAACCTCCTGAGGGGCTGGCAATAAACGCAACGTGATTTCCGTCGCGATGCCAAGCGTGCCTTCGCTGCCGATGAACGCTCCGCGCAGATCGATGGCGCAGGTCTCTGAGAGGTCCCGTCCCAGTTGCATCACCTGGCCATCAGGCAACACAACCTGCATCGACAACACGTGATTGCTCGTGACTCCATACTTGAGGCAGTGAACGCCACCAGAGTTCTCAGCAACATTCCCACCGATGCTGCAGACCACCTGGCTGGAAGGATCAGGCGCGTAATAGAAGCCATCGCCTGCGACGGCACGGGTCACCCAGCTGTTGATGACACCGGGTTCCACGGTGATGGTCTGATTGCTGAGATCCACGTCGAGGATCCTGCGCATTCGGCTGGTCACGATCAAGAGCGCGTCCTCCTCCACCAGAGCCCCCCCAGAGAGCCCAGTCCCGCTTCCCCTGGCGACAAAGGGGATGGAATACCGATGACAGGCGGCCACGATCGCCGCAACCTCTTCAGTGCTTCTGGGAAGAACGGCGAGAGGCGGCGCATGGCGATCCATGGTGAGCCCGTCGCAGTCGTAAACGAGAAGTTCCTCTCGGCGCGAAACCACAGCCTTAGGACTGAGAAAACGCTTCAGATCTCGCTCAAGTGCTGCCCAGTCGTGAACCACTCCCGGTTTGCAAGACGCCCTTAACCTAGTCAGCAACACAGTCAAACTCTGTCTTCCGACACAGTTCCGGCGATTCGGGCCATTCTTGGGGCAGGATGTGGCACGGTTTGCATCGGCCCATTGGCTTCCGCCCCCGTGACTGCACCCACTCTCAACACCACCCGCTCACAGGAGTTGTTCAGTGCCGCGCAGGCTCTGATGCCCGGTGGCGTGAGCTCTCCGGTGAGGGCATTCCGGTCCGTGGGGGGGCAACCCATCGTTTTCGATCGGGTTAAGGGTCCCTATGCATGGGATGTGGATGGGAATAAATACATCGATTACATCGGCAGCTGGGGGCCTGCCATCTGCGGCCATGCCCATCCCGAAGTGATCAGTGCCCTGCAGGAAGCCATCGAGAAGGGCACGAGCTTCGGAGCTCCCTGTGCACTCGAAAACACCCTGGCGGAGATGGTGATCGACGCTGTACCCAGCGTGGAGATGGTCCGCTTCGTGAACAGCGGCACAGAGGCCTGCATGGCAGTGCTGCGTCTGATGCGGGCCTTCACTGGTCGCGACAAGGTGATCAAGTTTGAGGGCTGTTACCACGGGCACGCGGACATGTTCCTCGTGAAGGCTGGCTCTGGAGTCGCCACCCTCGGACTCCCCGACTCCCCTGGCGTTCCCAGGAGCACCACAGCCAACACCCTCACCGCTCCTTACAACGACCTGGAAGCGGTCAAGCAGCTGTTCGCTGAAAATCCAGATGCCATTTCTGGAGTGATCCTTGAACCCATTGTGGGCAATGCCGGTTTCATCCAACCCGAACCAGGCTTTCTCGAGGGTCTTCGAGAGCTCACCAAGGAGCATGGAGCCTTGCTGGTCTTCGACGAGGTGATGACCGGATTCCGTATCAGTTACGGGGGAGCCCAGGCACATTTCGGTGTCACTCCGGACCTCACCACCATGGGCAAGGTGATCGGTGGCGGTCTGCCCGTGGGTGCCTACGGCGGACGCCGCGAGATCATGGAGATGGTGGCTCCCGCAGGTCCGATGTACCAAGCGGGCACCTTGAGCGGCAATCCTCTGGCCATGACCGCTGGCATCAAGACACTTGAACTGCTCCGTCAGCCAGGCACTTACGAAAAGCTGACCACGGCAACAGAACAACTCATCACTGGAATCAAGGAAGCTGCATCAGCCGCCGGCATGCCGATCACCGGGGGCAGCGTCAGCGCAATGTTCGGATTCTTCCTTTGTGAGGGTCCGGTGCGCAATTTCGAAGAAGCGAAAGCCACAGATGCTGAACGCTTCGGCAAGCTGCATCGGGCGATGCTCCAACGGGGCGTCTACCTGGCACCTTCCGCTTTTGAAGCCGGATTCACATCCCTGGCGCATTCCGATGGTGATATCGAAGCAACACTTCAAGCGTTCCGCGAGTCATTCGCTGACATCGCCTAAAACCAGTGCCTTCCGCGATCAGGTGCATCGGCGCTGCAACGTTGTTTGTGGTGCTGGGCGCACCTGTTAAAGCGGGTCCTTTTCAGACATTGCTCGGTCTCCCGAACTGGGTTGACTTCAGCATTCAGTTCACCGCTGAGCCGATAGGTGGCATTCAAGGAGGCCTCGACCCCTCGGCCAGCAGCTGGTTTCAAAACACGGTGGTGGGACTGAGCGTAGGCAGCGGCTTTCACAAGCCAGAAACAACCTGGAAGGAACTGGATCACTGGCAGGTGAATCTCGAACTCACCAATCAAGCAGGGAACCCCAACCTCAACACGGAGCTCGGCTCAGAATTCACGCTTCAAACCTTGGTGAACCCGGTTGGCACCTGGATTACGGCCGCCAGTGTGGAACGCAATCGCGGCCAAAGTTGGTGGAGCACATCAGCCGGCTTGCTGTCGATGGATCCAGATTTTCTGGTTACGCCGGCGATGAATGCATACATCAATTCAACCCTCAACAACACACTCAACCTTCTGGTGGTTGGCCTGCCCATCAATCCATTGGTTACCCCTGGGGTGAAAGTGGCGGCTCACTCGGAGAGCATGGGCTCCCTCACCTATGGATATTTCTATCTCGATCCAGAAACATCGATCGCCTCCAGCCTGGGAGTCAACCCTGAGCAGCCACAGGTGAGGGGGAGCGTCCAGGCCCTGCAGTGGAGCACCAATCCACTGAGATCACGCCAGGATCTTCTTGAACCGATTCCTCTAGGCAACAGCCGCATCACCGTTGAGCGAACCTTGCCTGCCCCGGAAGCACAACTCGGGGGCTACATCGCCTCCACTCAGCTCCCAACAAATCGAACGGGAGATGTGGGTTCAGGCCGGAATCGTGGGATTTACGGCTCGCTCACCTGGCCATTGCAACTTCCCCTAGGAATGGACAACCGACTTTGGGCCGCAGGACGCATCAGTCTCGATCCAGGGAATAATCCCTTCCCCTCCTACCTTGGAGGCGGATGGTTGTCCCAGGGAATTCTGAGCAATCGTCCGCGTGATGTTCTGGCACTTGGTGTGAGCCGAATCAGCTTCAGCCCAAACCTTTCTCCCGGAACTACGTATGAAGGTGTGATTGAGCTCAATTATTCAATTTATTTATCCGAAACAGTTCAGCTACAACCAGTCTTGCAGTGGGTGATCAACCCAGGCGGTGAAGGCAAAGTTCAAGGGATCTGGGCCGGTGGAGTTCAGCTCAATCTGAATCTATAAATCAGCGATAGTTCTCAAACTGAAGAGGAACATCAAGCTCATCCTCCTTGGACCGCAACAACTGAATCACCTGTTGCAAGTCATCTTTACTTTTGCCTGTAACACGAAGACTTTCACCCTGGATAGCCACCGTGACTTTTTTAAGCTCATCACGCACGATCTTGCTCATTTTCTTTGCCAGCTCCTGACTGAGTCCTTTCTTGAGTTGAATGACCTGCTTAACGCGGTTACCTCCAACCGCCTCAGGAGCTTGAAAATCAAAGATTTTCAAAGACAGATTGCGTTTGGTCGCCTTGGCACGGAGAACATCCTCAACAGCCTGCAAGGTCATATCACTAGCGGTTGTAATCACGACTGCTGCATCCTCAAGCTCAATATCTGTCTTGGAGTCCTTAAGGTCGTAACGCTGCCCAACATCACGGCGAACCTGATCAAGGGTATTAACCAGCTCCTGTCGATCGAAATCAGAAACCACATCAAAGGAATACGTTGCCATCGATCAGATTCTTTCTTTGCGTATTCTAGCGCTGGGGCAGCAACATTCCTCTGAATTTTTTATTCGGTATGGTTCGAAGTATTGATTGATCATGGCTTGGGTCCCATTCAGGCCTTGAGATCCTCGACAGAGATAGACACGGATCTGTGAGCCGTCGGGCTCCAATTCGTTCGAACAGGGGGGTGCGCAGAAGCAGTGTTTTTGAAATCAAGCAAGAACGGCTAAGTGCTCATCCACGAAGAATCAGCCAGAGCGAACGGAGCGCATTGCAATCCAGTCGATTCCTATCGTCTAAGTGATTGCGCTCTTGGCCGTGAATCTGATCGACCTCCTGACTCAAGCTTCTGTGGCCCCCTACGCCTGGTCACTGGTGCTGTCTGGTGGCGTGGTGATCGTCAGCATCGTGCCCCTTGGCGCGGCCCGATCCCAGGCCGACTACACCCTGAGCGACATGAAGGCGCCACGAGCCATGTTCGAGCGTCTACCCGCGTGGGGGCAGAGAGCCAGCTGGGCCCATCAGAACAGTTTTGAATCCTTCACCTTGCATGCACCCGCAGCACTCCTGGCGCTGTTGGCAGTCATGCAAACGGGTCCCCTGGGTGGACTGGCTATTCCAGCCGCACTGCTCCACCCCCTGCTCAGGCTCGTGTATTTACCGGCCTATGTCGCCAACGTTCCAGCGGTGAGGAGTCTTTGTTGGGCTGGAGCCTTGTTGTGCACGGGCATTCTGTACCTGGAGGGGCTGCGGGCGCTGATTGCAACGGCTTAGCGATCTCCCTGCTGGAACTGTTTCAGGGCTGCCAACAGCGATGCCGGGGACTGGGGATCCACCATCAATACACTTCCCGCTGGCGAATCCGCCATGCGCTGCCCCATCGCCATCCAATTTTCGGCAAGCATCAAACGGATCGCTTCCTCTGTTTGCGGACTCTCAGCGAGTGCTTTGGCCACAACAAGAGCTGCTTGTGATTTCGCTTCAGCAAGAACGCTCTGCTGATTGGCCTGGGCCTCCGCCTCCAGCAAAAGCGCTTCCTTCTGCGCTCGGGCATCAAGGACAAGCGCCTCAGCGCGGCCCCGTGCTTCGTTGAGCTGAGCTTCCTTCTCTCCCTCGGAACGCAGAATCGCTGCCCGTTTTTCCCGTTCAGCCGTCATCTGAGCCTCCATTGCCTGCTTTACACCAGGGGAGGGATTGATATCTCGCATTTCCACACGGGTGACCTTCACACCCCAGGGATCCGTAGCCTCATCGAGTTCCCTGAGGAGTAATTCATTCACTTCACTGCGTGTGGTGAATGTCTGATCGAGGTCAAGCTTGCCCATTTCAGCGCGGATCTGGGTCAGCACCAGATTCACCATCGCCGCCTGGAGATTGTCAACGGCGTAATAGGCCTGAGAATGTTCAAGAAGTTGCCAATACACCACCGCATCGACCTCGATTGACACGTTGTCTCGAGTGATGCAGAGCTGGGGAGGAATATCCAGCACACGCTCCTTGAGTGATTCATGGCTGACAACCTTTTCCACCACGGGAATCACAATGGAGAGGCCCGGTTGAAGCTCGCGATCGAATTTTCCAAGGCGTTCAACAAGTCTGGATCGACCTCCGCTGGTGACCTTGACGCTGCCGGTTCCTAAAATCGCCAGAAGAACAAGGGCAGGCAGACCGAAAAGCGCTTCCATAAAAATGCGTTTCTATCGAAAATAACCGCCAAAGTAAAGAAAGTCTGTCGCGTTCCATGCTTCCCTTTGGAGACCACCTGGCTTGGCTCCTGCTGGCAGGACGTTTGCTGGCGTTCGAGTTATCACAACCGAGCGCCGATGGTCGGATGGTTGCCGTAATGGGGGGACTGATCCTTTC
>ERZ802819.359-NODE-359-length-30699-cov-32.8858_pt1 | contig 30699 bp, 27 predicted proteins | sample MGYA00345647_ERZ802819 | MGnify/ENA primary metagenome ERZ802819 (study PRJEB30503, sample SAMEA104212355) | marine metagenome | biome: Westerlies Biome; feature: [SRF] surface water layer (ENVO:00010504) within the epipelagic zone...; material: water...
GAAACACCAACTGAAGAGGATAAAAAAGAATAAACAAATTTTGTCTAATAAAAATCTTTTAGAAATAGGACTCTTGGTAGGAGTTCATGGTATTAAAGGAGAAGTGAAACTTAAAAGTTACACTGAAATCCCAGAAAATATTTTTTCTTATAAAGACTTTTATATAGAGAATTCTAATAAACCTATAAATTTAAAATTTGTTAGAAAAGTTAAACAAAATCTTATTTGTAAAATTGAAAATATTTCGACAAGGACTGATGCAGAAAAATTAAGAGGTTTGAAGTTATTTATAAATAGAGATAATTTGTCAAAACTTGCAGATGATGAATTCTATCAAGTAGATTTAATAGGTTTTCAGGTCTATAACCTAAATCGAGAAAGTTTTGGTTCAGTAATTTCCTTCAATGACTTTGGAGGAGGTTTGTTAGTTGAAGTTAAAAATAATAATAAAATGTTTTATTTGCCTATGGGCTCAAATTTTTTAAAGAACATTAATTACGTGGAAAAAGAGGTTATTTTAAATTTAGACTTGAATTTTGTCAAAGATTAACAAGAGGAGTTTTTTGTGTGGAATGCAACAGTTTTGTCACTGTTTCCAGAAATGTTTCCAGGAACGTTAGGTTCTTCTTTGGCGGGCAAGGCTCTAAAAAATGGTTTGTGGAACCTCAATAAGATTAATATTAGGGACTTTGCAAATAATAAAAATGGGAAAGTTGATGATGTTCCATTTGGTGGTGGACATGGAATGGTCATTAATCCTGAAGTTCTTGATAAAGCTTTGAAGTCAGTTTCTGCATATGAAGGACCGAGAATTTATCTGTCACCAAGAGGAAAAAAATTTGATCAGGCAATTGCCAGGAATTTATCTAAAGAAAAAGGGGCTGTATTTATATGTGGAAGGTATGAAGGGGTAGATGAAAGGTTTTTAATACATAATGATGTTACTGAAGTAAGTGTTGGTGACTTTATTCTGTCTGGTGGTGAAATAGGTGCTCAATTGATTATTGACGCTACAGTTAGACTTCTACCAAATGTGATTGGAAATTCATTAGGATTGGTTGAGGAAAGTTTTGAAAATAATTTGTTAGAATACCCACTATACACCTACCCAAGAGTTTGGAACAACATAGAGGTACCCGAGGTACTCCTCTCTGGAGACCATCAAAAAATAAAAATGTGGAAAATTAAAATGTCAGAAAATCTAACTAAATCTAAGAGACCAGACTTATGGTCCAAATATATAAAATCTTAACTAGAAAAAAAATTATTAATTTGCTATGAGTATGTTTCACGAAAGGGTAATAAAATGAACGTTATTGATAAAATTGAAAAAGATCAGATGGATAAAATTTCCTCAGAAAGATCTATCCCAGAATTTGGTGCAGGTGACACTATAAAAGTTGACGTTAAAATTGTAGAAGGTGATAAAGAGAGAATACAGGCCTTTGAAGGTTTATGCATTGCCCGAAGCGGTGGCGGATTGAACGAAAGCTTTACAGTTAGAAAAATCTCATATGGAGAGGGCGTTGAAAGAATATTCCCTATTTTCTCACCTAAAATTTCAGGAATTACAGTTCTTAAGAGAGGAAAAGTTAGAAGGGCCAAACTTTATTACTTAAGAGATAGAAGAGGTAAATCAGCACGTATCGTTGAGAAAATTCAAGTCACTAAAAAAGATAATAATTCAAAGGTTGTAAAGTCAGAAGTTAAAGAAACTTCAGATGAAAAAACTTCATAAATTATTAATTATTAGCTTTTTATAAACTGATTTATAATTTTTAAATTGATTTCCAAGTTGATGGAGACAAAAAATGAAACCTAAAACACTTTTTGACAAGATTTGGGATCACCATCTCATAGATACTCAAGAAGATGGTGCCTCTCTGATATATATAGATCGACATTTGGTTCATGAAGTAACAAGCCCTCAAGCTTTTGAGGGTTTAAGAATATCTGGAAGAGCTGTTAATTCCCCAAAAAGAACACTGGCAGTCGCTGATCACAATGTTCCTACTACTGACAGAGCCGGTGGAATAGATGAAGAAGAATCAAGAATCCAAGTTGAAGCTCTAGACAAAAATGTTAAAGATTTTGGAATACCTTATTTTAATATGATGGATGAAAGACAAGGTATTGTTCATGTTATAGGACCTGAACAAGGTTTTACTCAGCCAGGAATGACAATAGTTTGTGGAGATAGCCATACTGCTACACATGGAGCTTTTGGTGCTCTTGCTTTTGGAATTGGGACATCAGAAGTAGAACACGTTTTAGCAACACAAACTCTAATACAAAAGCCTGCTAAGAATATGCTTATCAAGTTAGAAGGAGAACTTCAATCTGGTGTTTCTGCAAAAGACCTTGTCCTCGCCATAATTGGTGAAATTGGTACAGCCGGTGGAACAGGTCATGTTATAGAATATTCAGGAGAGGCAATAAAAAAACTATCTATGGAAGGTAGAATGACAGTATGCAATATGTCTATAGAAGCAGGTGCTAGAGCAGGAATGGTAGCGCCAGATCAAGTTACTTTTGATTACTTAAAAGATAAACCGATGTCTCCTAAAGGGGGTGATTGGGACCTTGCAGTTGAATGGTGGGAGTCATTGCCTTCAGACGAAGGTGCTTTTTATGATAAAAAAATAACTATTGATGCTACTAAAATAAAACCTACTGTAACCTGGGGAACAAGCCCAGAAGATGTTGTGTCTATTGATGGTTTTATCCCAGACCCAAATAAAATCAAAGATGACGACGCCAGAGTAAAAGTTGAAAGATCACTTGAATATATGGGCTTAAAAGGTGGTCAAAAAATCTCTGACGTTGAAATCAATACAGTTTTCATTGGTTCTTGCACTAATTCTAGAATAGAAGATTTAAGATCAGCTGCCAGGATTATTGAAGGAAAAAAAGTTAAACAGGGCATAAGAGCTATGGTTGTACCTGGTTCAGGATTAGTTAAAGCTCAGGCTGAAGAAGAAGGGCTTAACTTAATGTTTACAGAAGCAGGTTTTGAATGGAGAGAGCCTGGTTGTTCAATGTGTTTGGCGATGAATGAAGATAAACTTCAGCCTGGAGAAAGATGTGCTAGTACTTCAAACAGAAATTTTGAGGGTAGACAAGGGAAAGGTGGAAGAACTCATCTGGTAAGTCCTGAAATAGCTGCAGCTTCTGCAATAACCGGAAGATTAACGGATTGTAATTCAATAAGCTAATTGTTTTAAAGGTTGGGTCATGGATAAATTTATAAATCTTAAGGGTATAGCCGCTCCATTTAATTTTATAAATGTAGATACTGACAAAATAATACCAAAACAATTCTTAAAGACAATTAAGAGAACAGGTTTAGGTAAACACCTGTTTGATGAGATGAGGTTTAATGACGACGGCACTGAAAAAAAAGGTTTTGTATTAAACGAAGAACCTTACAGATCTAGTAATATTATTGTAGCAGGTGATAATTTTGGATGTGGTTCAAGTAGAGAGCATGCTCCTTGGGCTTTGTCTGATTTTGGTATAAAATGTATTATATCAACTTCATTTGCAGATATTTTTTATAATAATTCCTTTAAGAACGGCCTTCTCCCAATCAAAGTAACAGCTGATCAAAGAGAAGCATTAATGGCTGATGCTAAAGATAAAGATAATCCTGAACTAGAAATAGATCTTCCATCACAGGAGATTAGGAGACCAAATGGTGCTGTTATAAAGTTTGAAATAGATCCATTTAGAAAAAAATGCCTTATTGAAGGTTTAGATGATATTGGCTTAACAATGCAAAAATCTAATGAAATTGAAAAATTTGAAAAAAAAATGTCCTCTGATAGACCATGGTTATAATAAAAAATAAAAGCTAGGAAAAGTAATGTCATCAAATAGAACATTAATGGTTTTACCTGGGGATGGAGTTGGTCCTGAGGTGGTAAATGAAACATTAAGAGTAGTTGATTGGTTAGCAAAAAATAAAAATATAAGCTTTAATATTAAAGAAGGACTTGTTGGTGGAGCTTCTTATGATAAATATGGAACACCTCTTACAGATGAAACTTTAGCAGATACTATGGATGCAGATGCTGTTTTATTTGGAGCTGTTGGTGGCCCAAATTATGACGGTGTAGAATTTGATAAAAGACCAGAAAATGGCCTTTTAAGATTAAGAAAAGAAATGGATTTGTTTGCAAATCTCAGACCTGCAATAGTTTTTCCAGCTTTAGTCGATGCTTCTTCACTTAAGCCAGAAATAATCTCTGGATTAGACATACTAATATTGAGAGAATTAACAGGTGGGATTTATTTTGCTGAGCCACGTGGAATTGATGAAATTAAAGTAGGGCTAAAAAAAGGATATGATACTAACTTATACACTACCCCTGAAATTGAAAGAATTGGGAGAGTTGCTTTTGATATGGCTAAGGCAAGAAATGGAAAGGTAACTTCTGTTGAAAAAGCAAATGTTATGATGTCTGGAGTTTTGTGGCGAGAGGTTATGACAAACCTTCATAAAAAAGAAGGTAATGGTGTAGATATGCATCACATGTATGCTGACAACTGTGCAATGCAATTAGTAAAAGACCCCAAGCAATTTGACGTAATAGTTACTGATAATTTATTTGGAGATATTTTGTCCGATTGTGCAGCTATGTTAACTGGTTCTCTTGGTATGCTTCCATCCGCAAGTTTAGGTTCAGTTGATAAGAATACTGGAAAGAGATATGCCATGTATGAACCAGTCCATGGGTCTGCTCCCGATATAGCAGGTAAAGGTTTAGCTAATCCATTAGCTGAATTATTAAGTTTATCAATGTTGTTGCGATATTCTTTTAATATGGAAGATGAGGCTGATTTGGTTGATGAAGCTGTTTCGAGAGCATTAGACGCTGGACCAAGAACACCAGATATTATGGCTGATGGAAGAGAAAAAGTTGGGACTAAGGGAATGATGGACTTGGTAATAAATAAGTTAGAGGAATTAACAAAATAAATGGCTTATAATGTCGCTGTAGTTGGTGCAACTGGCGCCGTTGGAAGAGAAATGCTTCAAACTTTGTTTGAAAGAAAGTTTCCAATAAAAAATATTTATGCACTAGCTTCTAAATCGTCCATTGGAAAAGAAGTCTCTTATGGAGACGACAAAATTTTAAAAATTAAATCTGTTGATGATTTTAATTTTGAAGATGTAGATATTGCACTCTTTTCAGCGGGCTCTAATATTGCTAAAAAATTTGGACCAATAGCAGGAAAAAAGGGTTGTATAGTTATTGATAATTCCTCTTGCTTTAGAATGGATGATCAAGTGCCTCTAATAGTTCCCGAGGTTAATCCCGAAGCTATTAATAATTTTAATAAAAAAAACATAATAGCTAACCCTAACTGTTCTACTATTCAGTTAGTTGTTGCATTAAAGCCAATTCATGAAAAATTTGAAATTTCAAGAGTAGTAGTTTCGACTTATCAAGCGGTTTCTGGCGCTGGGAAACCTGCGATGGATGAATTATTTAATCAGACAAAAGGTGTATTTGTGCATGATCAAGCAAAACCGGAACAATTTACAAAAAAAATAGCTTTCAACGTAATACCGCATATTGATATTTTTATGGATGACGGGTTTACAAAAGAAGAATGGAAAATGAAAGTTGAGACTAAAAAAATATTAGATCCTAATATAAATTTAGTTGCACATTGTGTTAGAGTACCTGTCTTTATAGGTCATAGTGAAGCTGTATTCGTTGAATGTAAAAAAGACATTGATGAAAAACAAGTAAGAAACTTATTACGAGAGGCTAACGGTATTACAGTTATTGACCATAGAGCTGATGAAGGTTATGTAACTCCTGTAGAAGTTGCTGGTGAAGACGATGTTTACATAAGTCGAATTAGAAAAGATCCATCTGTGAAGAATGGAATAGCATTTTGGTGTGTTGGAGATAATCTAAGAAAAGGTGCTGCACTAAATACTGTTCAGATTGCTGAGTTGCTGGCTAGTAAAAATCTTAAAGGAATTTCACTTTAATGCTTTATTTTATTAATTTTCTTCCTGAATAAATGGAATTCGTATGGATCGTAGCAGCAATTTTTGCTGCAGGTTGTCAAACTGCTCGATCAGCTTTCCAAAAAAACATGATACCTAAATTAGGTGATTATGGTGCTGCTTATATAAGATTTTGTTATGCTCTACCATTTACATCACTTATATGGTTTGTGTGGATTAATATTCCTGGTAATTCAATTCCTATATTGTCAAACTATTCAATTATACTTTGTTTTTTAGGATCTATTTTTCAGGTTCTTTTTACTTATGTTCTTATGAAAGTTTTCTCTCATAAAAGTTTTGCAGCGGGAATTGCATTTTCTAAAACCGAAGTAGTATTGATAGCATTTTTGGAGACGTTAATTTTAAGTATAACTTTTTCCTTGCCTATAATATTTGGAATACTTTTGGGAGTTACATCAGTATTATTATTATCATACGCAAAAAAAGCAGAAACTTTCCTAGATACAATAAAATTATTATTTAAATCTGTAACATCGCTTGGAACATTAATCGGGCTTTCATCGGGTTTGCTTCTAGCGGCATCAGTTGTGACTTTTAGAATGTCCATAATTTCTGTAGACGGGCCACTTTTAGATAAATCATTATTCATTTCTTTTATCGCAATAATTTTTCAAACAATTATTGTAGGATTTTATATGCTTTTATTTAAAAAAGACCAACTTAAGGCGGTCTTTAAATTTTGGAAACCTAGTTTACCAGCTGGATTATGTGGAACAGGTGCAACATTTGGATGGTTTGTAGCTTTTGGCTTAGCTACAGCAGCTGAAGTAAGAGCAGTAGGACAAATTGAATTAATTTTCTCAATTTTAATATCAATGATTATTTTTAGAGAAAAAATTAAAAATACTGAATTTATTGGTATTGTGCTTCTTGGTGGATCAATTTTAATAATTATTAACCAATAAGTTAGATTTTTTTGTATTTATAATTGAAATTTTTACATAATTAGTTCATTTATTGAATATATTAATATTACGGGTATAATAAATGAGTAGACAAAGACCACTATCACCTCATCTCCAAATTTATAAACCACAACTTACTTCAATTCTTTCAATTCTTCATAGAGGTACAGGTGTTGTCTTATCAATGGGTAGCATCATTTTGGTAGTTTGGATAATAGCTCTAACACTTGGTAAAGACACATATCTTTTATATTCAACGGTTATCAATCATTGGTTTAGTCATTTAGTTCTTCTTGGTTTTACTTTTGGTCTGTTCTATCATCTCTCTAACGGTATAAGACATTTATTTTGGGATGCTGGTTATGGTTATGATTTGAAGCATGCTTATATTTCTGGTGGGGTAGTAGTTTTTTGTTCTTTATTTTTAACTGTATTAACTTGGTTAATAATTTATCTCAAAGTGATTTAGGTGTATGAATAATAGTATTAATGATAATTTAATTAAGGTTGAAGATTTGAAAACTCTAAAAACACATGGAGTCGGTCACTGGAAATTGCAGAGGATTTCTGCTATTGCTATGGTACCTTTAGTTGTATGGTTTACTTCTTCTCTTATGTTAATTTTAATGGGTGGCTATGAGCAGTCAATTGAATGGTTGCAGAGTCCTTTCAATGCAACAGGATTGATACTACTTTTTGGAACTCTCTATTTTCATGCGGCTTTAGGATTGCAAGTAGTAATTGAGGATTATGTGCATCATGAGGGGTTGAAAATTGTATCTTTAATACTTATAAAATTAATAGCATTTGTTTTAGGTGTCTTGTCAATCCTATGTGTATTAAAAATTTATTTATAATCAAGAAAGTATTTTAATGTCTGAATATGAAATTATAGACCATGAACATGATGTTGTTGTTGTAGGTGCTGGTGGCGCTGGTTTAAGAGCAACCTTGGGTATGGTCTCTGGTGGTTTAAAAACTGCTTGTATTACAAAAGTTTTCCCAACTAGAAGTCATACAGTTGCAGCACAAGGCGGAATTGGTGCTGCTCTGAATAACATGGGTGAAAATGATAGCTGGCAATTTCATATGTATGATACTGTTAAAGGTTCTGATTGGTTAGGTGATCAAGATGCAATTGAATATATGTGTAAAGAGGCTATTCCTTCTGTCACCGAATTAGAAAACTTTGGAGTTCCTTTTTCTCGTACAGAAGAAGGAGAAGTATATCAGCGTCCTTTTGGCGGACATACTCTAGATTATGGAAAAAAAATGGCTAGAAGAGCTTGTGCTGCCGCTGATAGAACGGGGCATGCAATTTTGCATACTCTTTATCAACAATGTTTAAAACATCAAGCTGAGTTTTTTGTAGAGTATATCGCAATAGATCTATTGATGGATGACAATGGCAAGTGCGTAGGTGTATTAGCTCTATGCATGGATGATGGCAAAATACATAGGTTTAGAGGTCATCAAACAGTTTTGGCTACAGGTGGATATGGTAGAGTTTACTTTTCTTGCACATCAGCTCATACATGTACTGGAGATGGTAATGCTATGGTCTTGAGGGCAGGATTACCACTGCAAGATATGGAATTTGTCCAATTTCATCCAACAGGTGTTTATGGCGCTGGTGTATTAATTACAGAGGGTTCAAGAGGTGAAGGTGGATATTTAACAAATTCTGAGGGCGAAAGATTTATGGAAAGATATGCCCCCACCGCAAAAGATTTAGCAAGTAGAGATGTTGTTTCACGGTCAATGACGATTGAAATCAACGAAGGGAGAGGTGTTGGTCCTAATAAAGATCATATTTTTATGCATCTTGAGCATATTGATCCTGCAACTTTACATATGCGATTGCCGGGAATTAGCGAAACTGCAAAAATATTTTGCGGGGTTGATGTAACTAAGGAGCCTATTCCTGTTTTGCCAACTGTGCATTATAACATGGGTGGTATACCAACTAATTATCATGGAGAAGTTGTAACTAGAAAAGGAAGTGACCAAAATGCGGTTGTTTCTGGCTTAATGGCTATTGGAGAGGCGGCATGTGTTTCTGTCCACGGAGCTAATAGGTTAGGCACTAATTCATTGCTAGATATAGTAGTTTTTGGTAGAGCAGCTGCTCAAAGAGCGTTAAAAACAGTTGAAAAAGGCGCCTCACACGCTCCCTTACCTAAACATGTAACAGATAAAATTTTGGCAAGATTAGACAAAATGAGATATGCTAAAGGTGATGTTTCTGTCGGTGAAATAAGAAATTCAATGCAAAATGCAATGCAAAAACACGCAGCAGTTTTTAGGTCTAATTCTTCAATGAATGAGGGTGTAAAAAAAGTTGATACTATTGCAAATAGTTTAGATGGAATTGGCATAAAAGATAGATCAATGATTTTTAACACTGATTTAGTCGAAGCATTAGAGCTGGAAAACCTTATGCAACAGGCAATAGTTACAATTAAATCTGCAGATCAAAGGAAAGAATCACGAGGCGCTCACTCGCATGAAGATTATCCAGAAAGAGATGACAAAGATTGGATGAAACACACAATCATGTGGTTAAATGATAAAAATAAGACTAAACTTGATTATCGAGATGTTCACCTTAATACACTAACTAACGAAGTTGCTACGGTTCCACCGGCTGCAAGAGTTTACTGATTTAATAGGAGATATTTGTGGCTGAGTTTGCCCTACCAAAACATTCTAAAATCGTCAAAGGTATTGATTACCCATTTAAAGGTGAAACAAAAAATTCTCGAAAAGTAAATGTTTATAGATGGTCCCCAGACGATGATCAAAATCCTAGAATTGATAGCTATACTATTGATCTAGATGAATGTGGACCTATGGTTTTGGATGCCTTAATTAAAATTAAACAAGAAATTGATTCAAGTTTAACATTTAGACGTTCTTGTAGAGAAGGTATATGTGGTTCATGTTCAATGAATATTGACGGCACAAATACTTTAGCTTGTTTAAAATCTATAGAGGATGTTAAAGGTGATATAAATATATATCCCCTTCCGCACATGGATGTTGTAAAAGATCTAGTACCCGATTTAACAAAAGCCTACGCTCAGTTGACATCTGTTAAACCTTGGTTGCAAACTGATACTAAGCCTGAACAGGGTAAATCAAGAAAGCAATCTCCAAAAGAAAGAGAAAAAATAGATGGTCTATGGGAATGTGTTTTGTGTTTTTCTTGTACCACATCTTGCCCTTCATATTGGTGGAATGGTGATAAATATTTAGGTCCAGCTGTTTTATTACAAGCATATAGGTGGATTGCAGATAGTCGAGACGAAAACACGAACGAAAGATTAGATGATTTGGAAGATACTTTTAAACTGTATAGGTGTCATACAATTATGAATTGTACAAAAACTTGTCCTAAAGGTTTAAATCCTGCAAAGGCTATTGGAGAAATTAAAAAACTTCAGCTTGAAAGAAAATAATTTTAAACAGTTTCCCTAAAGTGGCTGAATGGTTTGAAAAAAGTAATAGAAAAAAACCTCCAAAATATAGCTTTAAATAATTCCATTAACCTAGATAAAGGTCAACTGATTGTAGCCTCCTTTTTTGACAAACTTCATCAAAAATTTGTTGAATTAAATACCAAACAGAATTTTTTATATAAAATATTTTCAAATAAAAACTCAGATCATATAAGAGGTATTTATTTGTATGGAGGTGTTGGAAGAGGTAAATCTATGATTATGGATCTATTTTTTCAAAATGTCCCTATCAAAGAAAAAAGAAGATTACATTTTCATGATTTTATGAAAGAAGTTCATCAGCGTATTTTAGAAAAAAGTAAAATAGAAAAAAATAAAGATTGTGTTCTCTTGGTTGGGCAAGATTTAGCAAGGTCAGCAAAGTTACTTTGCTTTGACGAAATGGAAGTTAGAGATATTGCTGACGCTATGATTTTATCACGTCTATTCAATGTAATGTTCTCTTACGGAACAACTTTAGTAACAACATCAAATCAACCGCCAACTGGTCTTTACAAAAATGGTTTACATAGAGATCGAATTTTACCCTTCATAGAGAATCTAAAGTTAAAAACAGAAATTATAGAAATTCAAAATGGTGATGATTGGAGGGAGAGATCTCTAAGCGGGAATAAGGTGTGGCTAAGTCCTATTAACAAAGAAAATAAAAAGAAAATAGACAATATATTTTTGAAACTCAGTTTAGGTTTTGTAAAACAATCAGAAACAATTGAGATTTCAGGCAGAACAATATTCATTCCTCAAGTGGCTGCAGGTATAGCGAAAATAGATTTTGATGATTTATGTAACAAGCCTTTAGCTGCGTCTGATTATATAGAAATAGGACAAAGATATAAGGGAATCATAATAGAAAACATTCCAGTTCTTGATGATAAATCTCGTAATGAAACAAGAAGGTTCATATGGTTAATAGATGCCTTATATGATAAAAATTGCTTTTTAATAGCTAATGCAGAGACTGATTTTAGAAAAATATATCAAGGAGAGGAATGGGAATTTGAATTTCAAAGAACTATCTCTAGGATAGTAGAAATGTCACAAGTTTGATAAAAACTTAATAATTAATCTTACCTTGATAGCATAGAAAAAAAAGTTTAAAAGATAACCATTAATTATAATAAATTAATCAATTTTTAATTATAATTAAACGCACTTTCTTTAATACTTAGAATAAAACAGGATTATAAAAATGAGAAATAAAATAGCTTTAATAGGATCTGGCAATATTGGTGGTACCCTGGCTCATTTAGCCGCTATTAAAGAGTTAGGAGACGTTACTTTATTTGACATTGCAGAAGGAGTTCCTCAAGGGAAGGCTCTCGACCTTGCTCAATCAGGACCTGTAGAAAGATTTGATTGTAATATTTCAGGTTCAAATGATTATACGGCCCTCTTAGGGAGTGATGTGGTCATAGTAACAGCAGGCGTTGCAAGAAAACCTGGCATGAGTAGAGATGATTTAGTAGAAATTAATACTAAAGTTATGAAGCAGGTAGGTAAAGGTATTAAGGAAAATTGTCCTAACGCATTTGTTATATGTATAACAAACCCACTGGACGCCATGGTTGGTGTTTTACAAAGAGCTTCTGGATTACCAACGAATATGGTTGTAGGAATGGCAGGAGTTTTGGACTCAGCTAGGTTTAGACATTTTTTAGCTGATGAATTTGATGTTTCTGTTAGTGATGTTACAGCTTTTGTTCTTGGAGGTCACGGAGATACAATGGTCCCGTTATCAAGGTATTCAGCTGTTGCAGGAATCCCAGTTCCAGACCTAATTAAAATGGGTTGGAGCAACCAAGAAAAGATTGACCAAATAGTTCAAAGAACTCGTGATGGAGGTGCAGAAATTGTTGGTTTATTAAAAACTGGCTCAGCATTTTACGCTCCAGCATCTTCAGCTATTGAAATGGCAGAATCGTTCTTAAAAGATAAGAAAAAATTACTTCCCTGTGCTGCTTATGTTGACGGATACTATAATCTTAATGGTTTGTACGTAGGAGTTCCTGTAATCATTGGTAAAAAAGGAGTAGAACGCATTGTAGAAATAAATTTTACGTCAGAAGAAAGAGAAATGTTTGATCATTCAGTTTCAGCTGTAAATCAATTGAACGATCTCGCTTTAAAATTTGAAGCCCAATAAATATCACAGAAAGGTATAAGTTTTGGATATTCATGAACATCAAGCAAAAGAGCTGTTAAGGGATTATAATATTCCAACTCCGAATGGTAAGGCTGTTTTTTCAGTTGAGGATGCATTACTTGCAGCAAAAGAATTACCTGGCCCGGTTTATGTTGTGAAGGCACAGATACACGCAGGTGGAAGAGGAAAAGCTGGTGGTGTCAAAGTTGTAAATGATTTAGAAGCAGTAAAAAATGCTGCTGAAACAATTCTTGGTCAAAAGTTAATAACGCCTCAAACTAGTAGTGAAGGAAAGCTTGTCCAGAGATTATATATTGAAGATGGATGTGATATAGATTCAGAATATTATTTTTCAATGGTCATTGATAGAGTTAGCAGTAGGGTTTCAGTAATAGCTTCAACAGAAGGTGGAATGGACATTGAAAAAGTTGCAGAAGAAAATCCAGAAAAAATATTATCTTTTAATATCGATCCTACAATAGGTTTTCAGCCTTTTCATTCTAGATTGATAGCAAACAATCTTAATTTAAGTGGAACAAGTTTTAAACAAGCCGGAAATTTTTTTAGTCAGTTGTATAAACTTTTTACTGAAAGTGATGCAAGTTTATTAGAAATAAACCCTTTAGTTTTAACTTCTGAAAATAGTTTGATTGCCTTAGATGCAAAAATGTCATTTGACAATAATGCACTTTATAGACATCCCAAAATAATGGCTTTAAGAGATGAAACTGAAGAGGATCCCGCCGAGATTTTAGCAAGTAAATATGATTTAGCTTATATCAAACTAGATGGGACTATAGGATGTTTGGTAAATGGAGCAGGTCTTGCAATGGCAACCATGGATATTATTAAATTAAAAGGATCATCACCAGCTAATTTTTTAGATGTCGGTGGCAGTGCTACAAAAGAAAAAGTTACAGAAGCATTTAAAATTATCTTATCTGATGAAGCAGTTAAAGGAATTCTTGTCAATATTTTTGGTGGAATAATGCGGTGTGATATTATTGCAGAAGGTGTTGTGGCTGCAGCAAAAGCTTTATCACTAACTAAACCACTAGTGGTAAGGCTAGCCGGAACAAATGTTGAAGAGGGTAAAAAAATATTGTCTGATTCTGGTCTTAAAATAACCCCGGCGGATGATTTAGACGATGCAGCTATGAAGATTGTAAGTGCTGTAAGGGAGATTAATTAAATGTCTGTTTTGATCAACAAAGATACTAAAGTGATTTGCCAAGGATTTACTGGGGGCCAGGGTACTTTTCATTCTGAGCAGGCTATTGCATACGGCACTAAAATGGTTGGGGGAGTTACGCCAGGAAAAGGTGGAACAATACATTTAAACCTCCCAGTTTTCAATACTGTTAGAGAGTGTGTTGAAGAAGTTAATCCAGATGCATCAGTAATTTATGTACCACCGCCATTTGCAGCTGATTCAATTTTAGAAGCTATATCCTCAAACATACCATTAATTATTTGTATTACTGAAGGAATTCCGGTTCAAGATATGATCAAAGTTAAGCAGTATCTTAATCAATCAAATTCCAGATTGATTGGACCAAATTGTCCTGGGGTAATTACGCCCGGGCAATGTAAAATTGGTATAATGCCTGGACACATTCACATTCCAGGTAAAATAGGTATAGTTTCCAGGTCAGGTACATTAACTTATGAAGCAGTTGCTCAAACAACAGCTGCAGGTTTAGGGCAGTCAACTTGTATCGGAATTGGTGGTGATCCTATAAATGGTACTAACTTCATTGATTGTCTTGAAATGTTTTTGAATGATGAACAAACAGAAGCAATATTAATGATTGGAGAAATTGGTGGAAATGCTGAAGAAGATGCAGCTGCTTTCATAAAAAATCATAAAATAAAAAAACCTATAGCTGGCTTTATAGCAGGTAAGACTGCTCCTCCTGGAAGAACTATGGGGCATGCGGGAGCAATTGTTAGTGGAGGCAGTGGAGATGCAGATTCAAAAGTCAAAGTTATGAAAGACTGCGGCTTTATAATGTCTGAATCCCCTTCAGGTTTGGGTAAAGCTGTCGTAAAAGCAATACAACTATGGAAATAACTTGATTTAATTGTCAACTTTTTGTGTAGTATACCTTTATTAATCACTTGTTAAAAGGACTTGTAGCTATGGACGATCAAAACTCTGATCAAAGTTTTCTTTCTGGTACAAATGTAACTTTCATTAATGATTTGTATAAAGAATGGAAGATTAATCCAAATGCTGTTCCAAAAGAATGGGATCTTTGGTTCAAGAGTAATGGAGATGAAGCTATACTTGATGACGGGCCAAGTTGGGCCAAGAAAAATAGTCAAGTTATTGGAGCAATAGATACTGTTGAGAGTGTAAGAGCAGTAGCAAGAGGAATTGTTGGTAAAGGTGATTTGTCAGCAACAGATTTAAGAGCAGCGACAACTGACTCAATCCGGGCTATAATGCTTATTAGAGCTTTCAGGATCAATGGACATCTTTTAGCTAAGTTAGATCCTCTCAATTTACAACAAGGCGATATACACCCAGAACTTAATCCTAAAACTTATGGCTTTGGTGACGATGATTGGGACAGACCAATTTTTATAGATAATGTTCTAGGAATGGAGTCAGCATCTTTAAGACAAATAATGGAAATAGTAAAAGAAACCTATTGTGGCTCAATAGGAATAGAATTCATGCATGTACAAGATCCAGCTCAAAAAGCATGGATACAAGAAAGAATAGAATCAATTAGAAATGCTACAGAATTTACCAAAAGAGGTAAAAAAGCTATTTATGAAAGATTAGTTGGAGCAGAGACATTTGAGCAATTTCTTCATAAAAAATATGCTGGAACTAAACGATTTGGTCTAGACGGATCAGAGTCTGTTGTACCAGCTATCGAGCAAATATTAAAACGTGGTAGTCAGTTAGGCATGAAAGAAGTTGTAATTGCAATGGCTCATAGAGGAAGATTAAATCTTTTATATAACATATTAAATAAACCCTTTAGAGCAATTATTTCTGAGTTTTTGGGCAATCAAGCAAATCCAGAAGAAGCAGGAGGATCTGGAGATGTTAAGTATCACATGGGTGCTTCCGCTGATAGAGAGTTTGATGGAAACAACGTACATTTATCGTTACAAGCAAATCCGTCTCATTTAGAAGTCGTAGCTCCTGTTGTCATTGGTAGGGTTCGAGCAAAACAAAATCAACATAATGATACAAATGACAGATTATCAGTGTTAGGGATTGTGTTACATGGTGATGCCGCCTTTGCAGGTCAAGGAATAGTAGCTGAAACTTTTGATTTTTCTGGACTAAGGGGTTACAGAACAGGTGGTACTATTCATATAGTTGTAAATAATCAGATTGGATTTACAACTAGTCCAAATTATTCTCGTTCGAGCCCATATTGTACAGATGTAGCAAAAATGGTCATGGCTCCAATTATGCATATTAATGGTGATGACCCAGAAGCTGTAGTTCATGCGTCAAGGATAGCAACAGAGTTTAGACAAAAATTTGCGTGTGACGTTGTTTTAGATATTATAAGTTACCGTCGTTATGGTCATAATGAAGGAGATGAGCCCGCTTTCACTCAACCAGTTATGTATAAAACAATTGGATCCCACGATAGTATTAGTAAAATTTACGCATCTCAGCTTATAAATGAAGGTGTTTTATCTGACCAAGAAGCTAAGGATGAAGTTGACAATCATATCAACTTCCTTGAAAAAGAATTTGAGGCAGGGACAAATTATAAGCCCAATAAAGCAGATTGGTTAGAAGGTCAATGGTCAAGTCTACGGGCTGCTCATGGAGATGACCGTAGAGGAGAGACATCTGTAACTAAAGATGACTTAGAATTAATCGGAAAAGCAATTACTACTATACCTGAAAACTTACAAGTAAATAAAAAACTCTCAAGGATAATAGAAGCTAGAAAAAAAACCATCATGTCTGGTGAAGGAATAGACTGGTCAACTGCAGAACATCTTGCGTTTGGCTCGTTATTAATAGAAGGATATCCTGTAAGATTATCAGGACAAGATAGTTGTAGAGGAACTTTTTCTCAGAGGCATTCTGTATTTATTGATCAAGTATCAGAAGAAAGATATACACCTTTAAATAACATTAAACCTAACCAACAAAGTTTTGAGGTTATTGATTCTCCTTTATCAGAGGCTTCAGTGTTAGGCTTTGAATATGGTTATTCTCTAACGGAACCTACCGCTTTAGTTATGTGGGAAGCTCAATTTGGGGATTTTGCTAACGGTGCTCAAGTAATTGTAGATCAATTTATTTCAAGTGGTGAGGCTAAATGGTTAAGAATGTCAGGATTGGTGATGTTACTTCCTCATGGTTATGAAGGTCAAGGACCAGAACATTCATCAGCAAGATTGGAGAGATATCTTCAATTATGTGGTGAAGATAATATGCAAGTTTTAAATTGTAGCACACCTGCAAATTATTTTCATGCCTTAAGGAGACAATTAAAAAGAGATTTCAGAAAACCATTAATTATAATGACACCCAAAAGTCTTTTAAGGCATAAAATGTGTGTTTCTAATTTGTCTGATATGGCAGAGAATACTGCCTTTCGAAGAGTAATAAGAGATCCAAATACAAATCTTAAGGATAAAGAAATAAAAAAAGTTGTTATTTGTTCTGGTAAAGTCTTCTACAATTTATTGGAAGAAAGAGAAAAAAGAAAATTAGATAATGTGAAAATTTTGAGATTAGAACAGATCTATCCGTTTCCTTCTTCAACATTAAAAGAAATATTGTCTGATACACCAAATGCTGAATTTGTTTGGTGCCAAGAAGAACCAAAAAATATGGGCGCATGGTTCTTTGTTGATAGAAAAATTGAAGATGTGCTTAGATCATTTAAGGCAAAGTTTTCAAGACCCTCTTATGCTGGTAGAGCAGAAGCAGCTTCTCCTGCAACAGGATCCTTATCTAGGCATAATAAAGAACAATCTGATTTAGTAAATGAAGCTTTAGAAACAACTACAAATAAAACAACCAGGCAAGCGGCAGAATAGTTTGACTTATGGAAAATAAAATTACTGGCAAAGTAGCCATGCCTTCAGCAGCAAAAATTATAAAGGAAAAAAATTTAGATATTTTTGATATAGAAGGTACGGGAGTTGATAATAGAGTAACAAAAGGCGATGTTCTTTTATATTTAAATCAAATCAAAAACGAAGATGATTCTAAGTTAAATAATATAAACAAAGAAATAAAAGTAAATGAACGAAAGGTTAGTGGGATGGATGTTCTGGTTCCAGTATTGGGAGAGTCTGTTGTAGAGGCAACGGTTTCTAAGTGGATAAAAAAACAAGGAGAGTTTGTTGAAGTTGACGAGCCAATTGTAGAACTCGAAACAGATAAAGTCACATTAGAGGTTCCAGCAGCTGTGTCTGGCATTCTAGATAATCTTGCAGTTTCAGAGGGTGATACTGTTGAAGTGGGGGCGCTATTGGCAATTATAGTCGCTGGAGAAAAAACAGATGAAAATTCTAAACCTACTCCAAAACAAGAAAATAAAAAGGTTGAAGAACAAACAATTGAGCCGGAGAAAGTTGAAAACAAGCAAATTAATATTAAACCTGAGGTTGTTAGAGAAGCTGTTAACAATACTCTTGAAGAGCGTGTTCCAATGTCACGATTGCGGCAAGCTATTGCTCGTAGATTAAAAGAAGCACAAAATACTGCAGCTATGTTAACAACATACAATGAAGTTGATATGACAGCTTTAATGGAAATGAGAAAGAACTACCAAGATAGTTTTGAAAAGAAAAATGGAGTTAGGCTTGGATATATGAGTTTTTTTGTTAAAGCCTCAATTGATGCGTTAAGTCAATTTCCTGCAGTTAACGCAGAAATAGACGGTAATGATATTGTTTACAAAAATTATTATAACATTGGTGTTGCAGTCGGAACATCTCAAGGATTAGTAGTGCCTGTCCTAAAAAATGCTGATAAAATGTCTTTTGGAGAAACTGAGCTTAATATTGCTAATTTTGGTAAAAAAGCTAAAGAAGGTAGCTTAGGTATAACGGATATGGCTGGTGGAACTTTTACAATTTCTAATGGTGGAGTTTATGGTTCATTAATGTCTTCACCAATTTTAAATCCACCTCAATCAGGTATATTAGGAATGCACAAAATTCAAAAAAGACCAGTTGCGATCAATGATGTTATTGAAATTCGACCAATGATGTATTTAGCCTTATCCTATGATCATCGTATTATAGATGGTAGAGAAGCTGTTTCTTTTCTAGTAAGAATTAAAGAGATTATAGAAGACCCTAGACGTCTTGTTGTCGGGGCTTAATTGTAAGTAAAGGTTGAATATGTCTGAAAAAAAATATGATCTTGTTGTTATAGGTTCTGGTCCAGGTGGATACGTAGCATCTATAGTTGCTGCACAAAAGGGTATGAAAGTTGCCAGTATAGAAAAACGAAAAACGTTAGGTGGTACTTGTTTAAATGTAGGTTGCATTCCATCTAAAGCAATGCTTCATGCATCTGAACAATATGAAAACTCAGTTAAATTAAATGGCAACGAAGAATGGGGTATAACTTGTAAAGATGTGAGTTTAGACTTAACAAAATTATTGAAAAAAAAATCTGGTATAGTCGAAGAACTTACTAAGGGTATCGACTTTCTTTATAAAAAAAATAAAGTGAGTAAGTATATTGGGACAGCAAAATTAATAACGTCAAACACCATTGAAATTACTAACGATAACACCAAAGATATTATACATGCTGAGAACATAATAATTGCTACAGGATCAGAGGCCGCTCATCTTCCAAATATTAATATTGATGAGAAGAAAATAGTTACCTCAACCGGTGCATTAGAACTGAAAGAAGTTCCAAAAAAAATGATTGTAATTGGAGCTGGTGTAATAGGCCTTGAAATGGGGACTGTTTGGAGAAGACTTGGATCCGGGGTAGAAGTAATAGAATATTTGCCAAGGATTTTGCCTGGAATGGACAACGAAGTTGCTGAAAAGTTCATGAAAATTCTCGAAAAACAGGGTTTAAATTTTAAATTAGGTCACGCTGTTGAATCAACAAAAATTGTTGAAGATAAAGTCATTTTATCAATTAGAGATGTTGCTAAGGAAAATATAGAAGAAATAGAAGCAGATGTTGTTTTAGTTGCAGTTGGAAGAAAGCCAAACACTAATGGATTGGGTCTTAAAGATTTAAAATTGGATATAGATGAACAAGGCTTTATTAAAACAAACAGTAATTTTCAAACTTCTATTAATAATATTTATGCAATTGGAGACGTTATAAAAGGCCCAATGTTAGCTCATAAAGCGGAGGAAGACGGAGTTGCGGCAGTCGAGATAATAAATGGAGAAGCTGGCCATGTGGATTATAATCTTGTTCCAGGTATAATTTATACTGCACCAGAAGTTGCCGTCATTGGCAAAACTGAAGAAGAACTAAAAGAAGAAGGAATAGTATTTAATAAAGGTGTTTTTCCACTTTCAGCAAATAGTAGAGCCAAAGCTATAAATCATACTGATGGAATGGTAAAAATACTCTCTGATAAATCTACTGATAAAATATTAGGTGCTCATATGATAGGTCATGAAGCAGGAACTGTAATACATGAATTATCGATTGCTATGGGTTTTGGAGCATCATCCGAAGATGTAGCAAGAATTTGTCATGGCCATCCTACCGTTAATGAAGCTATTAAAGAAGCTGCTTTGGCAACATACTCTAAAGCTATACATTTTTAGTTCACACTCATTTTACTATAAAAAACTAAGATTATCACTCCAATTACAACTAAACTTAGACCTAAAAGTGCCCATAGGTCTGGAATTTCTTTGTATTTTAACGCACCTATAATTGTAATAGCCGAAATTCCTACAGCAGCCCATATTGAATATGTAATAGCTATAGGTATTGTTTTCATTGCCAGCATCATGAAGTAAAAAGCTGTTCCGTAGCCAATGACTACATAGGTGCTGGGTATTAACTCTGAAAAATTATTAGTACTCTTAAGATAAGTAGTCCCAACAACCTCTCCAATAATAGCAATTAAAAGGTAAAAATATCCCATGTTAATCCTTAAAAAATATGTTATTTATTTATAATATTTGACTCTACTTAAGACAATATGAAAAATTATAATTTTAGGGTAATTTAAAATGAACCAGATTAAATCAGCCTCACCATATATATCTAACGATTCCTTTCAAGAAGAGAGAAAAGACTTAGCTGCCGCATTTAGGTGGGCTGAAAGAAGTAATTTACATGAAGCCGTTGCTAATCATTTTAGTTTGGCCGTTAATTCTGAAGGAACAGAATTTTTAATGAACCCAAATATGTGGCATTTTTCGAGAATTAAAGCCTCTGATTTATTATTATTAGATGTAAATGACAAATCTGTACTTTCAAAAGACAATCCACCTGATGCAACAGCATGGGGTTTACACGGAGCTATTCATAAATTATGTCCACACGCAAAATGCATAATGCATGTTCATTCTGTATATGCAACAACTTTAGCATCTCTTGAAGATTGTATTTTGCCTCCAATAAATCAGGTTGCTGCAATGTTTTTTGGAAGACAAGTTGTTGATAAAAATTACGGTGGTTTAGCTTTTGAAGATGAAGGTGAGAGGTGTGCAAATCTTTTATCAAATTCTAAAAGGCACACATTTATAATGGGTAATCACGGTGTACTAATTTTTGGTAAAAATGTAGCGGAAACTTTTAACCGATTATATTATTTTGAAAGAGCCGCTCAAACATATATTAACGCTCTTCAAACTGGGAAAAAAATAAGTATTTTAAATGATAAAATAGCCGAAAAAACCGCAGAAGAATTAGATAATGAAGAGCATCCACATCCTGCAGGAACTGCGTTTTTGAGAGAAATAAAATCAATATTAGATCAAGAAAACTCTGATTATGCTAATTAAAAGCTAATTCCTTAATTTTTTATTAATATAAACACTTAATAATGAGGCATCATGATCTGACCAACCGTCATTTACTGCTGCTTGAACATAAGATTTAGTACTTTTGATAACATGTAATTGATTATTAAATTTTTCTCCTTCTTCAATCATTAAATTAATATCTTTTAAAGATGAAGATACATTAAATGTTGAACCTAAATTATTCTCATTTTTAATTGCCTGTAACATGATATTAGACTTGAGGTGTGCTACTTTTGCTGCTCCGGAGCTATCCATCATTATATCTAAAGCTTTATCAAATTTAATTCCTGAATTTGTTGCTATAGACATGGCTTCACCTAAAGCTTGCCAATAAACCATCAATGGAAGGTTAATGGCTAACTTCATAGCAGTTCCTTTACCAACTTCACCAAGATATTCATATCTTTTACAAATGAGCTTTAAGATATACTCAATTTTTTCAAAAGTTTTCTTATTCCCACCAACTAACCCTAACAAATTCCCATCTCGTGCTGGCTTTGTTGATCCACCTACGGGACATTCTATAAATTCACCGTTTAAGGAATGAATGGTCTGTTCTAAAGATTTCATTTTTTCTACGCTAGTCGTACTTAGCTCTATTATAATTTTATTTTTTAAATCTTGACTTTTAATTCCGTCAGAATTTTCGTAGATGTAATCAAGTGCTACATCATTTCCTACAATAATTAAGATTACATCATTATTTTTAACTAATTCTGAAATATTTGTAGCTCTTTTTGCTCCAAATTCAATGAGTGGTGCTACTTTACTTTGCGTTCTATTCCATGCTGTTACAATCTGATCACAATCCAACAATCTTTTAGCAATTTCCACACCCATCTTACCTGTGCCACAAAGACCAATTTTATTCATAAAAACTCCCCTTTTAAATTTTAAAAAATCATTATCTCTCTTGAAAATATTAATTTTAGTACCCAATTATCATATCATAATATTTAATTAATGGGGATCGTCGATGACCAATATGAATAATAAATTCGAAGCTGATACAGGTAAAATTCTAGATATAGTTATTAATTCTCTTTACTCTGAAAGAGAGATTTTTTTACGTGAGTTGGTCTCAAATGCTTCAGATGCTCTTGATAAAAGAAAATATCTTGGCTTGACTGATAAAAAAATTGCTATTTCTTCAGATGCGTCTGAAATAAAAATTGAAGTTAATAATAAAGAAAAGACTTTAACAATATCGGATAACGGTATTGGGATGAATGAAGAAGATTTAAAATCTTCTCTAGGTACTATTGCAAGATCAGGAACAAAAGCATTCCTAGAACAAATGGCAACGAATAGTAAAGATAAAAAATCAGACATGTCTATGATTGGACAATTTGGTGTAGGTTTCTATGCCTCTTTTATGGTGTCTGACAGTGTAGATGTGTTATCTAAAAAAGTAGGTGAAAACCAAGCATGGAAATGGTCTTCGGATGGAAAGACAGGTTTTAATTTAGAAAAAACTGACAAAGAAGATTTTGGAACATCTATTACACTTAAATTAAAAAAAGATGCTAAAGAATTTTTAGAAGAAACTAGACTCCAATTCATTGTTAGAAAATATTCAGATCATATTTCTTATCCTGTTAAATTGCATGAAATTGACAAAAAAGATGCTGAAATAAAAACTTTGAATGAAGCCTCAGCTTTATGGACCAGACCAACAAAAGAAATTAAAGAAGAGCAATATCAAGAATTTTTTTCACACATTGGTGCAGGTTTTGGTAAACCACTTTTAACTATGCATAATAACACCGAAGGTACAATTAGTTACACTAATCTTATATGTGTTCCCTCAACAAGACCATTTGACTTGTTCAATCCAGAAAGAAAATCCTCATTAAAATTATATATAAATAGAGTATTCATTACAGATAAATGTGATGCTTTAATTCCAAGTTACTTAAGATTCATCAAAGGTTTGGTTGATACTCAAGATATAGATCTGAATGTGAGCCGAGAAATGCTTCAAAATAATCCTGCCGTAGCAAAGATTAGTAAGTCTTTAGTTGGAAAAATTTTAAGAGAACTCAAGAAAGTGAGTGAAAAAAACTTAGATGGTTATAAAAGTTTTTGGAAAGAGTATGGAGCTGTTTTAAAAGAAGGCTTATATGAAGACGTAGAAAGAAAGGAAGCATTATTAGATTTATGTAGGTTCTCAACTAATGAAAATGATGACCCAATATCATTATCTGAATATTTAGAAAAAATGCCTGAAACTCAAAAGGATATATATTATATTTCTGCTGAAACAAATGCCCAAGCTTTGGCAAGTCCTCACTTGGAAGGCTTTAAATCTAAAAAAGTACCTGTCTTGATTATGACAGATGCAATTGATCAGTTTTGGTTACCTATGGTTGGCTCTTTTAAAGAAAAGAAGTTTACTTCAATTACACAGGGACAGATTAATTTAGATGAACTTGATGCAAAAAATAAAGATAAGAAAAAAGACGACAAGAGTGAAAAAGAAAAACAAGATAAAGAATATGTTGATTTAGTTGCTCAATTAAAAGTTGTGTTAGGTGATCAGGTTAAAGACATAAGATTATCGTCTAAGTTAACTGATAGTCCCGTTTGCTTAGTTGCTGATGAGGGTGATATGGATATTGCTATGGAGCAATTGATGGCACAGAGAGATACAAACTACAAGGGAGCTCCAAGAATTTTAGAAATTAATGGAGACCACTCTCTTATTAAAAATATGAAGTCACTACTAAGTAAAAAAGAAGATAACGACTTAGTTAGTGATGCCGGAACTCTTTTATTTGAACAGGCTAGGTTGATGGAAGGTAAGATGCCAGCTGACCCAGCTCAATTTAGTAAAATCATGAACCAGTTTTTATTAAAAGCCATTCCAAATTAAAGAATTTATTTTGATCTTCTAAAGAAAAAATAAAAAATAGTTATTAGTAGGCAGAATAATCCCATAAACACATTTATTTGGATTGTTCTGTCAACTGGAATGAAAGTCATTATCCAAGATAAATTCATAAGACCAAGTGGCGCTGTCCCAATACAAGTTACTAATATGCCAAAATTATTTCCTTTTGACTTGGAAGATGCTTGATAAACAAGTGCGCCTTGCATTGTACTAAAACCTGATAAAAAAATACCTCCAAATGTTAAACTTATAAAAGCCAGTAACAGATTAGGTGAGTAAGAAAATAAAAACATACCCAAAAAAAATCCACTTACACCTGTTATAAAGATTACTGATAGATATTTTTGTGGAGAAAGATTGCCAATAATTAAAGCTCCTATAAGAGCTCCTAATCCCTCTGAGGACGCTAAAACTCCAATATTAAATTCAGATAATATTAACTTTTCTCTACCTAATACTGGTATTAATGAAACTAACGGAAAACCAAAAATATTAAAGATTAGAGTCGTTATTAATACCATTCTTAAACTTACAAGACTATATACACTTTTTCCTGTTTTTAATATCTCATCCAAAAGACCATGTGCCCAATGCTCTTTTATAGCTAATGGAATTTGGGGGGGGGAATTTAAAATAATATCCTTATTAGTATTGTTTTTAAATCTAATGATTAATCCTAAAGCTAAGAGATACATTAGAAATTGAAGACTAAAAATTCCAGTTAGCCCTACAAAAGTATAGAGTGTTCCGGCACATAGGGGACCTATTAACCTAGTAGCATTATTAGACAATGTTTCCATTGCAAGCGAAGAACTTAAAAGTTTTTTCTTAATATTATCAGCTAGCACGCGACGTCTTACGGCAAGATCTACTACCCACGTAATTCCATTTATAAAGGCAAGAGTAAATGCAAAAAACATATTAAAATTATCTGTAAAAACTAATATTACAGCCATGCCAGTAAAAATGTTAGAAAGTGAGTAGATGATTTTGATTACCAAAATCGGAGACACCCTTTCTGAAATTGTACCTATAACTATCCCCAAAAGGCTCATTGGCAACATTCTTGCTGCGAAGATTACTGTTACTAAATATGGAATACCCAGCTCTTGAAGGGCATACAGACTTAGGGCTAAAAACTCCATAGCACGTGCAATTCCAGTCATGCAACCTGCACCCCAAAGAACTCGAAAATCTGTATTTTTAAAACATTCCCTAATCATTCAATATATTATGAAATTTTTTGGTGAACTTCGACTATATTACCTTCTGGATCTTGAAAGAAAACTTGATGCCATTCCTTAGCAAAAGTGGTTCCGTAATCTGAATAGGGAATTTTTTCTTTCTTAAGTCTCTCAATAAAGGTTTTTATATCATCTGTCCTAAATGCTATATGTCCATTATCAACAGGATTAATTGTCTGATTGTTTTTAAAAGCAACATTTAAGTCTCGTTCAGCAAGATGCATTTCAATTTTACCTTCAGTCACAAAATTGATTTTGCCACTATACCCACTATCTGCAGTTTCTTCTGTTCGGGGAAAGTTTTCTATTGGAATACTATCCATACTAAGGATTTTTTTATAAAAATTATTCATATCATCTATATTTTTTGACACAAAATTTATATGGTGAAATTCTAGTTTCATTTGTAATCTCCAAATCATTTAATGATCATCGTATTTACGCTATATCAAATAATTAATACTAATTAAGATAAATAAGCTAGTATTATAAGATTAAATTATTATATTCATAACTATAACATAATACATTTATGAGGACTAAAATGCCTGATAGCACTATTCAAGTAGAAAATTCAGATACCCAAGATAGTATGATTACAGATGTAAGAGAGTCAGTAGCTAAACTATGCGGTGATTTTCAAGGTGAATATTGGAGGAAACTTGACAGAGAGCAAGGTTATCCTACAGAATTTGTTAAAGCTTTGACTGATGCGGGTTTTTTGGGAGCCCTTATACCGGAAGAATATGGTGGTGTTGGTTTAGGAATGGTTGCAGCATCTGTCATTTTAGAAGAAATACATCATCAAGGTTGTAATGCCGCAGCGTGTCACGCACAAATGTATACAATGGGAACTGTTCTAAGACATGGATCTGATGAACAAAAAAAGGAATATTTACCTAAGATTGCTGACGGAACTTTAAGGTTACAAGCATTCGGCGTAACTGAACCAACTAGTGGTACAGACACTACAAGTTTAAGAACTGTAGCTGTGCGTGATGGAGATGATTACATAATTAATGGACAAAAAATTTGGACGAGTAGAGCGGAACATTCTGATTTGATGTTGTTGTTGGCTAGAACAACACCTTTAAATCAAGTTAATAAAAAAACTGAAGGTCTTTCTGTTTTCCTTTTAGACATGAGAAAAGCAAAAGGAAATGGTCTGACTATCAGACCTATAAGAACTATGATGAACCATTCTACAACGGAAGTGTTTTTTGATAATTTAAGAATTCCAGCCTCTAATCTCGTAGGTGAAGTAGATAAAGGTTTCAGATATATTTTGTCTGGCATGAACGCAGAAAGAATTTTAATTGCTGCAGAGTGTATAGGCGACGCAAAGTGGTTTACTAAAAAATCAACTGACTATGCCAATGATAGAAATATCTTTGGAAGATCAATTGGTCAAAATCAAGGTGTTCAGTTTCCAATCGCCAAGGCTTATGCTCAGATGAAGGCGGCTGAGTTAATGGTTTATCACGCAGCAAGATTATACGAAGCTGGAAAATCAATTGGTGAAGAAGCAAATACGGCAAAATTACTGGCTGCTGATGCTTCGTGGGCAGCGGCAGAAGCTTGCGTACAAACACATGGTGGCTTTGGTTTTGCAGAAGAATATGATGTTGAAAGAAAGTTTAGAGAAGCTAGATTATATCAAGTAGCCCCTATATCTACTAACTTAATTTTATCATATTTAGCTGAGCATGTATTAGGGATGCAAAGATCGTATTAAAAGTGAAAATTTATTCACCTGCAAGATCTTGAATTTTCCATCTTAACATATTGCTTGTATTTATGTTGGCCAAGAACTCAAATCCTAAAGTTTTATCTTTGATTTCTTGTGCAAGTTTTTCAGACTTGGTATTTTTTGATTTAACATTAATTATTACCCAACTTTCACCATTCTCTTTAGGATCAACAGAGGATATAGAAATTATCATCCCATCTTTAGTTTCATAAGATAAAGTTGGTAAATTATTTGGGTATTTATTTGATGATTTTTTCACGTCATAAAAATAAAAACTAGTTATGACATTCCTAACATCACTTAGTTTACTTTCATCTAATTCAAAGTTGATTGTTTTTGGAAAAGTTAGTTTGAGGACATCTTTCAAATTTGTTACTTCGAAAACTTTATCTTTTTTATAGAGAATTGCGTTTTTAAAATCCGAATCTTTTATTGAAAAAAGCAAACTTTCAAACCAATCAGATTTACTTGTAGGCATCCTAATAGCCCCTTTTAGAAGATAGCTTTGATTGTTTTTATCAATTCTTGCAAATTGACCACCGCTTAAGCCTCCAACACTCGGGTCTGTCTTTCCGAATAAAATAGATGAAAAAATGCTACCATCTTTATTTTTGAGAGTGACCTTAGTTGCGTAACCTCCACTTTCATCTTCACTTTTGTTAAGCTCAGGAGATAATAAGTTCAAATCAGCGTGCCTATTAGGTTCGTTCGTTTTCTTTTCTTCAATTCTCAGTAGAGACAGGCTTGTGACTAAATTTTCCCAAATACCCTTTTTTAGTGGGTAACCAGATTCAGAAATATAGCTATTATCATTTTTTACTAGGTCAAGTGTATTATCAAAAGATTCAATAGATATTGTGGTTATATTATTAATATTTTTAGTAAAGTTTTTTAAAAAAACTTCATCTTTATTTTTAAAATAATAGCTTTCAGAATTCAAATTAACTGAAAAAATAGCAGTTACAACCAATAAAATAGAAATTATAATTAAATTTACAAATCGTTTGTTTGTCATGTTTTTATCCATTTGCATTTCTAATAGGGAGTTTTTCTTTTTCTTCTTAATGATAAAATTAATGCAAAACCTGCAAATATAATTGGAAGAATTGCGACATTAATTGAAATTATCCATTTTTTTAATGTCTCTACATCTCTACGTAAGTCAAATTTAACGTTTCTTAACTGAGATCTGGTAGTCATCATTTCTGTTTTAAATCCATCTATTGCTTTAATAGTCTCCGGTGATAAAACATCGCTATCTTCATCATTATTTTGAGTTAAATTTCTAATTTTATCCTCCATACCTTTTAATTTTTTAGCCAGCATTTGTTCTTCGATAAGAAATTTCTCTTCAGCAATTTTTTCTAGGGCAATAATTTTTTCAAATGGTCTCCATGAAGTGCTTTTCCCTCTTAGGTCAGATAAAGCATTCCCGCCCACCATCTTTTCCATAACGTTAAGAACAAAGTCTCCATTATTTGCAAAAGCCCCTCTTTGGGTTAGCCAATTTCTGTCCATAAGCATGTCCACATCTGCAACTAACAATATGTTTGACTTCTTTGAAGATTTTAACAATTGATTGTCATCTTTATTTTTTTTATCTCTAAAAGATGTGTTAAGATTGGATTTAACCCACCCTGCAACAGTGAGGTTTTTGTTATCTGATTTAATATTAGGCAAGAGATCTCTTGGATCACCTTTAGGATCACCTGCTTTTTGGGCATCACCTAAACCTGACTTTTGACTTGATATTATTATAGGTTCTAATACTGATTTTTCATCAATTAAGTCAAAAGACCCCGCAGTAGTCATTACTATTGTACTAAGGTTAGAAAGTGAGCTCTCATTTTTATTAAGCCCTTCTCCTCTAATATTTAACCAAGGATAATTTGTAACTTGAATATCTCTGCCATTAATATTTCTTGAAATTCGAAATCCAAACTCTGAATCTAAAACAGCTTTTTTATCATCAAATTTAATACCCCAAGTATCTAATAATTTTTTAAGATTTGATCTTGGATTCATAGGAGGCATTCCTTGCTGTCGACTAATTTCGGTTTCAGCGTATGGATCTAGAAATATTAAGGTAGCCCCACCTTTTAGAATCCATTGATCAATCATATAAAGGGTCTCATCAGACAAAAACTTAGGGTGTATAATCATTAATACTTTAGTGTTTTTGTTTAATTTATTTGAATTTTCGTCTATTTTCTCCACTTGAAACATTTCTTTCATTTGTTTCAATATTTGCTGCTCAGGCTTTCCAATTCTAGTATCAGCATTAAGTCCTAGATTATCTATAATACTAATAACGGGCTTTTCAATTTGACTTAAGTCAGAAATTAAACTTGTAAGATCATATTCAAGAAAGGTTTCTCTTTCTGGTGAAAAGATAGGAATATTTTTTTGGCCAATAGTAGAATTAGTTGCAGCTAATCCAAAATATAACGCATCAGACATCTCCGTTGCATTAAATGAATTGATACCCATCCCTACAGCCCTGTCTTCGGCATCTGAAAATGGTTTTGGGTCAATTATTTCAAGTGTTATCTTTCCATTTGAGATATTACTGTAAGTTTGTAAAATGGTTTCAACTCTATTTGCATAAGTAGAAAGTTGAGGAACATCTTTTACAAGATTACTGGAAACAAAAAGTCGAATATGAATTGGTTCTTTGAGATCTTTCAACAAAGATATTGTACCATTAGATAACGAATATAATTTATTTTCAGTAAAATCAACTCTTGCTGAGCTTAATATATTATTGGTAATAACGTTTATACTAAAAAAGATTAAGATAGATAAAAAAACTGATAATTTTATTATATTTTTAGATTTAATATTATTAATTAAATTCATTCTATCCTCAGTCTGCTTTTTTTAATTGCACTAGTTGGATATTAATCCAAAGGCACAAAATAATTATTGTAACAAAAAATATTAAAGTATTTAAATCAAAGACACCCATTTGAATTCTGCTGAAATGAGAAAGAAAAGACATGGAACCAATAGTTTCTGTAATCCAAATTGGTGCCCACGATCTTACAGCGGATAAAATCAAATTAAAACCTGCCATTATTAAAATAAAACCGCTAATAGATGAGATAATAAATGCAATAACTTGATTTTTTGTGAGTGTAGACAAGCATGAAGTCAAGGCCAAAAATGCACCTGCCATCAACCAACTTCCAATATATGAAATTAAAATAACGTTA
>ERZ802819.365-NODE-365-length-30584-cov-8.74172_pt1 | contig 30584 bp, 33 predicted proteins | sample MGYA00345647_ERZ802819 | MGnify/ENA primary metagenome ERZ802819 (study PRJEB30503, sample SAMEA104212355) | marine metagenome | biome: Westerlies Biome; feature: [SRF] surface water layer (ENVO:00010504) within the epipelagic zone...; material: water...
AATCAATAATCAAAAAATCAATAACAAAAGAAAAAGATAATGAAATTATCAAAAATAAAACAATTCAAAATAAGAAGGTAACTTCTGTAAGCAAAAAACCTAATAAATCTGTAGATGATATTTCAAATGAACTCTTTAGCGAACTTATTTCAAAAAAAATCTCTTTAGTTAAAGAGATAAAAGATTTAGAAACAAAAAAAAATGAATTAGATAAAGATATTGAATCAAATTTCAAGGGTCAATCAGATAATATCGCAAAAAGAGTAAAGGGATTCCAAGAATATTTAACGGGCTCTTTACAGAACCTTTCACAAAATGTAGAAAAACTAGAATTAGTTTCACAACCAATAGTTGTTAAGCCTTCTCCTCTTGATGAAAAAAAAGAGGCTTCAAACAAAAATGAATTGCTTACCGTTCCTGCCTTATCTGAAACATTTAAACCAGATGAACAACTCATTAGAAGTTGTTTCTCAAATTTTATAGAACAGCCTGATTTTTATTCAGAACCGTGGAAATTAAGACGAAGCCTTGATTCATCAGATATTGAAGTCATGGATGATTGGTTCTTTAATATGGGTGGAAGGGGATCCCTAGAGAGCAGGGGTTCGAGGCAAAAAAATGCTTTATTATCTGCTGGGTTAATAGCTATTCTTGGTGAATTGTATGGTGACCAGTTTCAAACTCTAATATTGGCTTCTCAGCCTGAGAGATTAGGAGAGTGGAGGAGAGTTTTACAAGATTCCTTAGGTCTTACAAGAGATGATTTTGGACCAAATAGCGGCATTGTTCTTTTTGAAAGGCCAGAAGGCGTTATAGAAAGAGCTGACAGATTAGAGGCTAATGAAGAATTGCCATTTATTATTGTGGATGCAGCAGAAACATCTGTAGAAATACCAATTCTTCAATTCCCATTATGGCTTGCCTTCGCAGGCTCAAATGATGAAATTTATGATGATCTTGAACTAAATTAATTCCTATGCATATTTTAATTATTTCTATAAGTTATTTTTTGGGATCACTGCCAACAGGATTCTTATTTGGTAAATTTCTAAAAAATATTGATTTAAGACTTATAGGATCTGGATCAACAGGGGCAACAAATGTTTTAAGAAATGTTGGGAAATGGCCTGCTTTTTTTGTTTTTATTATTGATGTAGGCAAAGGTCTTATTGCCGTTAAGATTGCTCAACATTACACAAATCAAAACTTATTTGAAGTTTTAGCAGGGATTGCTGCTATTTCAGGACATATATGGCCAATATGGTTAAAAGGAAAAGGTGGTAAGGCAGTAGCCACAGGTTTAGGAATGTTTATTGCTCTTTCTTGGAAAGTAGGATTTGCATCACTGGGGATTTTTTTAATAATTCTTGCAAAATCTAAGATTGTCTCTTTATCAAGTATCTCAGCTGCAATTTTTTTACCATTTTTGATGTTTTTGGATATTGGATCTACTAATCATCCTTACTTCTTGATTAGTTTAGTTGTATCAATATTAGTTATTTGGAAGCATAGAACAAATATTAGACGATTACTTAAAGGAGAAGAATCAAAAATTAATGATAGTAACAAATAGACTCGCAGATATCCAAAAAAGCCTTATTAGGATCTTTAGCTTTTGTAATAGCTCTTCCAATAACCAATTTAGAAGCTCCATTACTTATTGCTTCAAAAGGAGTCATTATTCTATTCTGATCATCTTTTTTTTGAATATTTGTCCTAATACCAGGTGTAATTAATTCGAAATTATTTTTATACATTGATCTCAATATTTTTGCCTCCAAAGGGGAACAAACGCATCCATCTAATCCAGCATCAAAAGACAATTTTGCAAGCCTGATAACATTTTCCTCAATCGAGTTTTTTCTATCAAGATCAGTTTGGAATTCCTTACTAGATAAGCTAGTTAAAACAGTTATCCCTATAACACAAGGAGCATTTACAGTAGCTATTTTTGCTCCTTCTAAAGATGCTTTTTTTGATGCAGTAATAGCTTTAGAACCTGCTGAAGCATGAACAGAAATAATATCAACTCCGAGTTTGGACACCTCATAACAAGCAGCGCTCATAGTATTAGGAATATCGTGAAATTTAAGATCTAAGAATATTTTTTTATTTAAATTTTTCAAAATTTTTATTACATTAGGTCCCTCCCTCATAAAAAGTTCTAAGCCAACTTTTACCCATTTAATATTGGGACATCTTTCTAGCAATACTTTTGCTTGAAATATATCTAATCCATCAATAGCTAATATTATTTTTTCTTCTGTATTAAATTTTTTCATTTAATTTTAATTCTCAAACCTTTTAATTATTTTCTTGCCAATTTGCAATATTTTGCCTGATAAATCCTCTTTTGAATCAAAAACAAGATCTGGATTTACTAATTTACAACTATCGATTTTTACACCCCCACCTTTAATAGATCTTTTTGATTCGCTACTAGATTTAAATAAGTTTAATGAGCTTAACAAATAAAAAAATCTCACAGGGAACACAATTTCTTTTAAAGAAATTATTGGAATCTCTCCAACTTTTTCTTTAAATCCTAAAAAAAGTTTTTCACAATTAGATTGTGCTTTTAATGCTTCTTCTTTTCCATGATAAAGGGACGTGACTTCCAAGGCCATCCGTCTTTGCAAATCTCTAGGATTATTTTCTTTAAAGAGAGTTATATCTAATTCTGTAAGCAATTCAAAATAGGATGGAATAATATTATCTGGAACTTTTTCTAGTTTTGAATACATTGATAGTGAATCCTCGCTCAAGCCAACAGTATTCGATTCTGATTTACTCATTTTTTTAATTCCATCCAATCCAGTTAAAATTGGAAGCAATATTCCATATTGTGGTTCTTGTTTAAAGTGTCTTTGCAAATCTCTTCCTATTGCAATATTAAATTTCTGATCTGTGCCACCAAGTTCAATATCTGAATTCACTGCCACTGAATCATAGCCTTGCAGTAATGGGTATAAAAATTCATGCAATGCAATTGGAGTTTGAGAGTTGTATCTCTTATTAAATTCTTCCTTGGCGAGCATCTGGCTAACAGTAGCGCTTCCCATTAATTCAATAATTGAATTAAGGTCTAGATTTTTTAACCACTCACTATTGTATCTAATTTCTATCCTATCTTCTGAATCAAAATCTAAAATAGATTTATCTGAAGATTTACCCATCCCAAGTTGATTCAAATATGTTTTTGAATTTTCCTTAACTTCTTCTTTGGATAGTTGAACTCTCGTTTTGTTTTTTCCTGTTGGATCTCCTATTTGTGCAGTAAAATCTCCAATTATTAGTACCGCAACATGACCATTATCTTGGAACGCTCTGAGTTTTCTGAATAAAATACTATGACCAAGATGAATATCAGTTCCTGTTGGGTCTATACCAAGTTTTACTCTTAATTTCCTTTTATTTTTATCCGCCTCATTGATTTTAGATGAAAGTGTTTGATCAAAATTTCTGAGTGGAAATGATTCTTCTATTCCCCGGAGGAGCCATTTTGGCAATTCCAATTTATCTACCATAAAAAATTCAATTTTAGAAAGTTAAGAAGTCTTATCAAGTTCTTCCTTCATTCTTATCAAGGTTTTATTCATTTGATCGAACATTTGATCAGGAGTAATTCCAAATTGGCTTAACTGCGTCTTTAATTGTTCTACAGTCATTTTAGCTTGAAAATCTTCTGACAATTCGAATCTTTTCATAAAAACTTTATATCTATCCATAAGTGATTCCATTTTCTTTATAAACATAACTTTTCCTTCTCTATCGAATTTCCCATAATCAGAACCGAGTTTCATCAGTTCTTGATAATCTGTAAAAAGCTTTTTAGCTTCTTCTTGAACTATATCTGACTCGAAAAAGCTCATTTTTTATTTTAATTAACTTAGTAGTTTACTTCCTTACCAAGATAACAAGAATCTTTTGAATTAATTGCAAGATTAATAAATTTTTAGTTTATGAATATTTATTTGAATAATAATAATTAAGAATTAATATTCTAAAACATAATAAAAATTGATTTGGAAAACTCTAATTTAGAAAATATTTCAAAGAAAAATAAGCAATTTGAGTTATTTAGTTCCGCATTAGATACCTCAAGTAATCTGCCTTTCTCAAATAATCTCAAAGTTAGAAGTAAAACCTTAATGGCCTGGCGAAATAGAATTTCTGATTATCAATCTAAAATTGTGGAAGATAACCAAAATAACATTTTTCAACATTCGATTATTCCCGAGAACGATAATATTTGTCATGCAAGAATTCATCCCTTTTCATTACAAGGATTATCGTTAAATTTCTGGAGAACAAATCAATTCGTGCATAATGGTCCAGCTATGTATTTTGTAATTGATACGATAGGTAACTCTCAAATAATTCTCTATATAGGGGAAACCAATTCAGCTAATAAAAGATGGAAAGGTGAGCATGACTGCAAAAATTACCTTAGTAACTATAAAGAAGCGTTAACATATAACAATCTAACTAATCAGTTAGATATACGTTTTTTTTTAGATGTCCCCAAAGAAGCCAAATCAAGACGTAGATTAGAACAGAAACTAATATATTTATGGATGCCACCATTTAATAAAGAGACTAGAAATAGGTGGTCAACTACTTTTACAAACAATTAAAATTAACTAAATTTTTATTAAAATGCAATTTTCCACTTTCCAACAAGATCTTAATACTTGGCAAGGTTCTTCATTAATATTTGGAATTGTTGAGGAGGATCTGAAGAATCAATTACAAAAAATTGATTTCATTATTGATTCAAAGCTATTGCAAGAACAAATAAATCAAAAAAAGTTCAAGGGAGAAAAAGGAAAGATATTAAACTTTGATTTTTTTGATCAAAGGTTGCAAAATCTGAAGATTATCGGTCTTGGAGAAAGCAAAAATATAAACAGTAATGATATTAAAAATTCTCTAGCGGATGTTATAAGAAAAAGTGCTGATAAAGAGGAAAAAATTAGTATCTTGTTTCCTTGGGAATTAATAAATTCTCAAGAAGAAATTGAATCTTTTGGAGAAGCAGCAAGGTTATCAGCCTACAAAGATAATCGGTTCAATAGCAAAAGAGATGATAAAAAAGTTCTTAAAGAAATTGAATTTTTGAATTTAAATAAATTTAAAAATATAAACTTCAATGAAACGGAATATATTTGTGAAGGCGTTGAGCTAGCAAGGAGGCTTGTAGCTGCTCCCCCAAATAGTCTTACTCCGCTAGAGATGTCTATACAAGCCTCAAAGATAGCTAAAGACCATGGTTTAGAAATTAAAATCCTTGAGAAAAATGAATGTGAAGATTTAGGTATGGGTGCATATTTAGCAGTAGCTAAAGGTTCTGATTTAGAACCTAAATTTATACATTTAACTTTAAAATCGAAAAGTCCTGCAAAAGAAAAGATTGCATTAGTAGGTAAAGGTTTAACCTTTGATTCTGGGGGATATAACCTAAAAGTTGGAGCTTCCCAAATTGAAATGATGAAATATGACATGGGTGGTAGTGCGGCAGTTCTTGGTGCCGCCAAAGCACTCGGAGCTATAAAGCCAGATGGATTAGAAATACACTTTATCGTGGCAGCTTGTGAGAATATGATAAATGGATCAGCTGTACATCCTGGAGATGTTATAAAAGCTTCAAATGGTAAGACAATTGAAATTAATAATACTGATGCTGAGGGCAGACTTACATTAGCTGATGCATTAACTTACGCATCAAATCTAAAACCCGATTCAATTATTGATCTTGCTACTTTGACTGGTGCAATTGTTGTTGCATTAGGAAATGATGTGGCCGGTTTTTGGACCAATAATAATGTGATGGCAAAGGACTTAAAAACAGCTTCATCCCAAGCTGGAGAGGAATTATGGCAAATGCCTTTACAAAAATCTTATAAAGATGGTCTGAAGTCACACATTGCCGACATGAAAAATACTGGCCCAAGGGCTGGTGGATCCATAACAGCTGCATTATTTTTAGAGGAATTTTTTGATGGAGATATAAAGTGGGCTCATATTGACATCGCTGGAACTTGTTGGACTGACAAAAATAAAGGGATTCATCCCTCAGGAGCTACAGGATATGGAGTTAAAACTTTAGTCCAATGGATTAAAAATAAAAGATGAGATGAAAAATAATTATTCAGACCAAGAATTAGTTGATCTAGCATTTTCTTTCCATAATTTGTCCAATTGCTGATCTCTTCCACAAGAGAATCTATAGAACTTATATTTCAATTCATTTCTATTAGCAAAATCCTGATGATAAGCTTCTGCTTCCCAGAACTGACTTTTTGGTTTTAGTTCAACATTAATTTTTTCTAAATTAACCCCTAATTCCTTTGAAGCCGAAAGGAGAGATTTGCTAGCTTCATTCTTATCGTCTGAATTTTCAAAAAAAATTACTGGTCTATAAGAATCTCCTCTGTCACAAAATTGACCTCCTCCATCAAGTGGATCAATATTTCTAAAATATAACCTGTATATTTCTGATAAAGTTACTACTTCTGAATCATAATTTACTAAAACCACTTCTTGATGCCCATTATGATTTTCATATGTAGGTTTTTGCAAATCCCCTCCAGAGTATCCACTTATTACTGAATTTATACCTTTTAATGATTCTAAATCATGTTCTAAACACCAAAAACATCCTCCCGCTAGTACTACTTCTTCAGCGAAAGTATTTATAGGATTTACGAGTATTGAAAATACAACAATTAATGAGAAAAGATATTTCATTTTTTAATTATAAACATCAAATTAAAGAATTTATAATTTCTTCCGCTGCTCTTTTTACTACACCTTCTTTACCTAACTCTTTTTTTAAATCCTCGTAACCTTTTGAAATTTTTTCTTTTTCTGATTTGCGTTCTAATACTCGACAGGCCTTATCATATATCTTTTTTACCTCAAAATCTTTTTGAACGAATTCAGGAATAATTAATTTTTTTACTAGTAAATTAACTGGAGAAATAAATTTAACTTTAAAATTGAGAATTTTTTTTGCAATAAAAGCTGTAACTCTACTTACTCTATATCCAACGATTTGAGGTAACCCATATAAAGCTAATTCCATATTTACCGTTCCTGATTTACATAGGGCTAATTTAGTTAAAGAATAAATATGAGTTTTTAATTCTTCGATATCTGTTTGAGATATAACTTTACCTTTAACTTTAAAATTATCTAAAGCTAATTTAAATTTAGAATCAAAAACTTCTCTACAAGATGGTATATAAACAATAAGACTTGGATATTTTTGTTGTAATTTTCTTGCTACTTGCATAAAAACAGGTAACACATATTTTAATTCTTGAGGTCTTGATGCTGGCATTATTAACAAGATATTTTCAGTTGCTCTAAGCTTTAGGATTTTTCTAGAATCTTTTTTGGTAGGAATTTTTTTTATCAAATCGATCATTGGATGTCCAATCCATAAAACATTTCCACCTCGTCTTTTATAAAAATTTGCTTCTTGTTTAAAAATTGCAAAAATCCTGTCCGAAAAACTTATCAAGTCTGTCGTCGAATTATTACCAACTCGCCAAGCCCACTCTTGAGGGGCTATGTAATAATAAATTGGGATTTTATTCTTCTCACTTTTTAATTTTCTTCCAATTTTAATATTAGGACCCATATAGTCTATTAAGACTAAGCAATTCGGTGATAAATTTTTAAGTGATTTATAAAATTTTTTTTGTATTTGAATTGTTGGGATAATGAGTGGCAAAGCCTCCCAAACACCTATGGCACTTATAGAAGTAGTATCTTGCAAAATTTTTACACCCTCTTTTCGCATTCTTTCTCCACCCAAACCACATATTTCTAAATCAATCGAACGTTTTTCAGCTTCATTAAATAATGCATTAGCTAATAAACCTCCATGTAAATCTCCTGAAACTTCTCCGGTGCTTATGAATATCTTTCTATTCATAAATTAATTGAAGGCATTGGTCCTCTTCTTTTATAAGATATTGAATCTTTTAAAAAATTACATAATTTGCTAGATGAAAAGTCTAATTTTTCTTTCATCGCTATTTCCAATGAAATAGAAATTACATCTTTAGATTTAAATAATAAATTCCAGGTATTTTGCAATAATTTCAAATCAAAATCTTTATTTCCCGTCAACCCACTTCTTTTAATTCCTACCCTATTTAAGCCTCTCAATCTACCAGGATGTCCCTCAGCCAAGCAAAAAGGAGGAACATCTCTGTCTACTCTAGTCATTCCACCTATCATTGCCAGATATCCTACATGTACAAATTGATGGATACCTAAACAGCCTCCAATAATTGCATTATCTTCAACTTTTACATGACCAGCAACCTGGACACTATTTGACAAAACAATTCCATTACCAATTTCACAATTATGACCAATATGTGTATAAGCCATTAATAAATTATTATTCCCAATAATCGTTTTTTCACCTTCATCAGTTGCCTTATTAATAGTTACACATTCTCTAAAAGTATTATTATCCCCAATAATTACCTCTGTAGATGCACCCTTATATTTAAGGTCTTGAGGTTCAAGTCCAATAAAAACATTTGGAAAAACTTTATTATTTTTACCTATTTTTGTTTTCCCTTCAATAACAGCATTAGGACCTATTTGAGTACCTGATTCTATTACGACGTTTGGCCCGATAATAGCTCCACTAGCAATAGAAACTCCATCATGTAACTCTGCACTTGAATCAACAAATGCATTTGGATGAACTATTGCACCTTTAAAATTAGTATTTTTAATCTCCATGTTTTTAATCAACTAATGAAAACATTAATTCGCCTGAGCAAACCAACTTCCCATCAACATGAGCTTCACCTTTTACCTTCCCAAATCTTTGTCTTTTTATACTTAATAACTCGCAAGTAATTACTAATTGGTCTCCAGGTACTACTGGCCTTCTAAATTTGACATTATTAATACCTGCAAATACAAAAAGTCCTTTGGGAAGTTCAGGCATTTGAGTTACGATTATTCCCCCTACTTGAGCCATTGCTTCAACAATAAGCACCCCAGGCATTAAAGGTCTCTCTGGGAAATGCCCCTGAAATTGAGGCTCATTTATAGTCACATTTTTCAATGCAACAGCTTTTTTGCCTGGGACATGTTCTATAACTCTATCTATAAGAGCAAAAGGAAATCTATGAGGCAAAAGACCTAATATTTCCTCAGAAGATAGTTGATTATTTTCAGTCGATAATTGTTGTTCCAAAACTTAAGAAAATAAAGTTAATTTTTTAGTGATGAGGCTAATAAAGCATTCAAAGAATGTGATCCTTTATAGACTAAAATTTGAGCCTTAGGTAACCCTACCAAAGCCAAGTCCCCAATAAGATCTAAAATTTTATGTCTTATAGGTTCATTACTAAATCTTAATGGAGGATTAACCCATTTATCTCCATCACATACGAGGGCATTTTCTAAACTGCCCCCTTTTATTAATCCTAATTCACTTAATTCTTGAAATTGGTCCTTAAAACCAAATGTACGAGCAGGAGCAATATTTTCCACAAAACTTTTTGGGTTTAAATCTATTACATAAGTTTGATTTCCAATTGCTTTATAAGAAAAATTTATAGTTGATATAATTGTAATTTTATTAGATGGAGTTAAAGCGATAACTGAACTATCTTTATTAAATATCATTGATTTATTAACCTCTCTTATAAAGTTTTTTGGTTTAGGAACTCTTTTAATACCAACCTCTTCAAATGCCTTAACCCATTGAATTGCTGATCCATCGAGCAATGGGATTTCCTTCCCATCAACTTCAATATGAATATAACTCAATCCACAACCTGCTAATGATGATAATAAGTGTTCAATAGTATATAAATTTCTCCCCGCTAATTTGACTGCAGTACATAACATAGTGCTGCCAATTAAATTTTGATTTAACTGAAAAATATCGTCTGGCTTATCTGAGAAAGAAACATAAAAACCCTCTTTTTCAAACGGTGAAATTTTTATTCTTGTTTTTTCACCACTATGAAGTCCTACACCCTCTTTGGTGATAACACCAGAGAGTGTGTAACAGGAATCATAATTAGAAGGCCAAGAAAACACTTAAAATTTCCATCCAACTCCGAGATTATATCTCCAATCACCACTTAAGTCTTTACTAGCGACATCCAATCTTAGAGGTCCAATTGGTGTCTTAATACCGACCCCTCCTCCGAGAGAATAACCAGAACCCGATTTTTGTAATAATTTACCTGGTTTACCTGGAACCTCATCTTGGGATCCTAAATCACTTCCAAAATCAGCGAATAAAGCTCCTGATATCATTCTCCAGACGGGGAAGCGGTATTCAGCAGTTGCTTCCGCAAAACTTTTACTTACAGATAGATCACAGGAGCCCCAACCTCTCACAGAGGAAGAACCTCCCATACAAAATGCTTCATAAGGAGGTAAATCCCCAATAATTGTTCCAGCTTTAAATTCGAATCCAATAGTTTGAGGGCAATCACTATTAACAACCTCACTGGACTTACATCCTTTAGTAAGGTTTATCAATTTTGTTGGGATAAAAAATGCATAAGTAGCTCTTACTCTATTAAAAGTCGGAGAGTTATTTCCCATTGAAATAAATTGTTCACTACCAAGACTTAATTTATTTCCTGAAGTTGGATTAATTGAATTATTAAAATTATTCCTTGTGGTCGAGCCAATAAAACTAACTAATGTATTTTCAGAAGGGCATGAACCATCTTTAGGTGAATAACCAAGACAAAAAATTTCATCACCTTCAGTCGTTGGAGTTTTATCTCCATAGGGTTTCAGGTTTCCATCACTATCAATCATTTTTACTTGTTTAAAATTCATCCCTGCAAGAACTCTCCATTTTGTTTCTTTAAAAGGATCACCTCCGTTGAGAGGTCTTGAGAATGAGAATCCACCTCCTGTTTTTTCTAGAACTATTGATGAGAAAGTATCGTTACTCTCTGTTGTTGTATCGTCAACCGCATAAATTCTTCCATGATTTTCACTTTTAAATTCTTGAGGATAATCTCGACTTAAAAAAACATTTGTCCTAAAAGAAGTCTTATACTTATCACCTTTTATCCAAGGGTCAGATAAAGAAAAGTTATAAGTTGTTGAGTATTCGCCAAAATTAAGGTTGATATTTGTTGACCATGCTCTTCCTAAAGCATTAGTTTCTGACAATCCAATTTGTGCAAAGATACCAGAACCATTACTGTACCCTAAACCACCTGTTAGGGAACCTGTTCTTTGCTCACTCAAATCTAAGAAAATTAAAACTTTTCCAGGATTTTTAATATCCGGGCCAAGAGAAACTTTGACATCATCAAACAGGGATGTGGCATAAAGTCTTTTTATATCGGCTTCTAATATTGTTCTATTAAATATAGAGCCTGGGATTGTCTTCAATTCTCTCTTTATGACCCAATCTTTTGTTTTACCTTTCCTAGGCTTCCCATCTACAATAGATTCTCCATCTGATCCAATAAACCTAAATTCAATATCAGAAACTATTCCTTCCTCTACATTTAAAATGACAACTCCATCACCAGAAATTCTTTCAGGACCATTTATTCTTGAGAGAGAATAACCCTTTTCTGTGTACCATTTTTTAATCAAATTTATTCTATTTTGAAGTTCATTTAAATTTAGAGTGGTCCCATAATACTTGGTAAAAACATTGTCCACAAATTCATTAGGAATAATTGCATTTTTCGGATTAAGTTTGACTTTTTTTAGGATTGGATTAGGCACAACGCTTACTATCAGCCTTACTCCTAGTGGACCATCTTGAGACTTAATCTTTACCCCTGAGAACCAACCACTTGCATAGATAGAATTTAAATCATTATTTAATTTTTTATTATTAATAACGCTTCCAGGCTTGATAGTCATAGAATCATAGGCTGCTAACTCTAACTTTCTACCTTCAGGATGATTTTCCCATCCTTCAATAATTATTTCTGAAATGAGCACATTCTCTTCAGAATCTCTTTCACCATTATCTACGATTAACACATTTTTCTTTTTCGCAAAATTAAAAGCTGATATCGGATCATTTAAGTATTGATTTGTATTTTTATTATTGATTTTAATTTTTTTAAATTCTCCTTCTTTATTAAGCAAATACCTAGCTGCTAATTCTGAATTATTTGAAATAAAAATAAAAGAGAAACAAGCCATGCTTGTAAAGGCTTTTGTAAATTTTGAAAGATTATTTCGCATAATATTTTAAAAACTAGATAGATGAAGAGTCGTTTGAATTAAATAAAATTGTTTATTCTTTTATTAATTTCACTATAGGCTTCAATAAAGCCACCTAAATCATTTCTAAATCTATCTTTATCAAGGCTTACTATCATACCATTTTTTTGATTAAGATCCCATAATCGACAATTATCAGGACTGATCTCATCACCTAAAACTATTTGCCCGTTAGAGTTATAGCCAAACTCTAATTTAAAATCGACAAGATCTAGTTTGATATTGTAGAAGAATGTTTTGAGAAGTTTATTAATCTTTAATGTCATATTACTTATAAATTCTAGTTCCTCATCATCAACTATCTTCAATAAATTAATTCTATCTTTTGTTAGAAGAGGATCATTAAGAGTATCATTTTTAAGATAAAAATCAATCAAGGGGCTTTCCAAAACTGTTCCTGGCTTGATTGTAGTCTGTTTACAAAGAGATCCAAATGCGGTATTTCTAAGAACAACTTCAAGGGGGATGATTTTTATTTTTTGAGCAATCATTGAATTAGTATTTTTGAGTCCAATGTAATGCGTTGGTATATTGTTCTTTATAAGAAACTCAAATATTTTTGAACTTATAAGACAATTCAATTCCCCTTTGCCCTCAAACTTAGCTTTCTTCAATGCATTAAAAGCTGTGGCATCATCTTTGAATTCAATTATTACTTTATCTGAATCCTCATAAGCAAATATTTTTTTTGCTTTACCTTCATAAATAAACTTTAATTTACTATTCATTAAAAACCCCTTTGAGAACTAAAAATAGAATATAATTTTATTATTGGCTAGCAATAGAAATGTTTAATAGACTAAAGATCTATTTTTAATTGAAATACATTTCAAACCCTATTATATATAAAGATCCTCTTCATGAGCATTAATACAATCAACTCTAAAAGTTCTAATAAATTAGAAAATATTTTAATAATTGGTAATGGCGGTCGAGAAAACGCATTAGCATGGGCTATTCAAAAAAATGACTTAATCAAGAAAATTTATCTCCTTCCAGGTAATGCTGGTTCAAAAAAAATAAATAAATCTGAGAGAATTAATTTAGATTTAAATAATATTAAAGAATTAACCTCAAAACTAAAATATTTAAATATTGACTTAGTAGTAATTGGACCAGAGACACCTTTGGCAGAGGGGTTAGGGGATGTTCTTCGGAGAAATAACTTTGATGTGTTTGGTCCTGGTCCAGATGGAGCAAAATTAGAATCAAGTAAATCTTGGGCAAAGGAATTTATGAAAGACGCAAATATTCCCACTGCAAATTTTTGGAAAGTTAAGTCATTAAAGGAAGCAAAAAAAATTATCTTTACATCTCCAAATCCATTAGTAGTAAAAGCTGACGGATTAGCTTCAGGGAAAGGAGTTTTCATCCCTGAATCAAAAGAAGCCTCTATAAATGCTACGGAAGAAATATTTAAGGGAAAATTTGGTAATGCTGGCGAAATAATTGTTTTGGAAGAAAAAATTGAGGGTCCAGAAGTTTCGGTTTTTGCTCTTTGCGATGGAAAGAAATATGTTTTACTTCCTACAGCTCAAGATCATAAAAGACTTAATGAGAATGATAAAGGGCCAAATACGGGAGGAATGGGGGCTTATTCTCCTACTCCAATGATGACAAAAAGTCTTCTTGAAACTATTACTAAGGAAATAATTGAGCCTACAATTGATACATTGTTGCGGAAGAATATCGACTACAAAGGGGTTCTATATTTTGGCTTAATGATCACAAAATCAGGCCCAAAAGTTATAGAATATAACTGCAGATTTGGCGATCCTGAATGCCAAACAATAATGCCTTTAATGGACAAAGACTTTGTGATTCTTTTACAAAAATGTGCCAAGGGTAATCTTCTCGGAAACGAAAAAATTAAAATGTCGAATAAATTCAGCGGTTGTGTAATTGCAACTTCAAAAGGTTACCCTCATAATTATAAAAAAGGTTTTCCGATAACTTACGGCAATATCGACTTTGAAAATTGTCAAATCTTCGATTCTGGAACATCATTAAATTCTAAAGGTGAATTTATTACGGATGGAGGGAGAGTTCTTAGTATTGTTTGTCAAGGCGAAGATTTTAATAAAGTTTTTGAAAAGGCTTATAAGAATTTAGAAGAAATAAGTTTTGACGGTATTTATTATAGAAAAGATATTGGCTATCAAGTCAGAATTAAAAAAATTGCTGAGAGGACTAACTAAATGATAGAGAGCAATGAGCCTAATAAAATAAAACTTAATCCTTCAAAAAAATTTTTTGATGAAAATAATCCTGACCACTGGTCAAGCAGAGTTTTAACTTGGTGGAGTGGTTTTAGTTTAAGAACAAAACTATTAGCTATAGCAACTCTTGTTGTAAGTCTTTTAATGACTGGCATAACATTTTTTGCTCTTAATAGTATTCAAAGAGATGCCGGTATGAATGATACAAGATACGCACGTGATCTAGGACTTCTACTATCAGGTAATGTTACTGAACTAGTTGCAAATAATAAAAGGAAAGAGATATCGAATGTTGCAGAAAAGTTTTGGAGATCAAGTAGAAATTTACGTTATATTTTTTTTACTGATGCTGAAGATATTGTTCAACTTGGAATTCCAATTAGTGCTACCCCTACAAGTTCAGATAACCAATTTCAATTAACTAGAAGATTAAAGTTACCATCAGAATTAAAGAAGAGACCTCAATTTCCTTTAGTAAGACAGCATGCCACCCCTCAAGGACAAGTTACAGATGTATTTGTACCAATGTTATGGAAAGGTAAGTATCTTGGAACATTAGCTTTGGGAGTTACACCTAACAAAAAGGCTTTGTCGAGTGCAGCATTAACTAGAGAAGTGACAATAGCAGTTTTCATTTCTATTTGGGTTTTAGTGATACTTGGAGCAGTATTTAATGCATTAACCATTACCAGGCCTGTAAGAGAATTAGTAAAGGGTGTTAGAGAAATTTCAAAAGGCAATTTTAAATCTAGGATCTCTTTACCAATGACTGGTGATCTAGGAGAATTACTTACAGGTTTTAACCGAATGGCTTCTCAACTAGAGAATTACGATGAGGCAAATATTGAAGAACTCAAGGCTGCTCAGATAAAGCAACAGTCATTAATAGCTACAATGGCAGATGGTGCAATACTTTTGGACTCCAAAGGAAAAATAGTACTAACTAATCCAACAGCAAAAAGACTATTTCGTTGGGAAGGTAGATTCTTAGAAGGTAAATATTTTTTAAATGAAATTCCTGAAATTTTATCTAATGACTTACATACAAATATAGAATCAATTTTAAAAAGAGAAAAGGAAAATGATGATTTGAGGTGCAGCTTAGGCGAACCTGCAAGGACCCTAAGAATTGTTTTACAGTCTGTTTTGGATACAAATAAAGTTGAATTAAAAGGAATTGCAGTTACAATTCAAGATTTAACAAGAGAAGTTGAACTTAATGCAGCACAAAATAGATTTATAAGTAACGTTTCTCATGAGCTAAGAACACCACTTTTTAATATAAAAAGTTATGTAGAGACTTTATATGATTTAAAAGATCAACTTTCTAATGAGGAGCAACTTGAATTTTTGGGTATCGCTAATTCAGAGACTGATAGATTAACAAGACTAGTTAATGATGTACTTGATTTATCAAGATTGGAATCAGGTAAAATAATTCAATTAGAGCCTATGGAAATTAAACCAGCTATTGAACAAACACTTAGAAATTATAGACTTAATGCTACTGAAAAGAATGTTTCTTTAGCACATGATATCGAGGAAAATATTCCATCAATTCTTGGAAATTTCGACTTATTATTACAAGTTTTTGATAATTTACTAGGTAATGGTTTGAAATTCAGTCCGAAAAATAGCACTCTTAAAATTAGGGCTTATACTTGGCCTGATTCATGTCCAGCCTTTCCCCCTAACAACAATAAAGATGCTCCTCAATGTGAATTAGTTTCACCTTTACCCAAAGTAAGAATTGAGATCGCTGATAATGGTTCAGGTATATCGCAACCTGACCAAGAGAAAATATTTGATCGTTTTTATAGAGTTGAAAATGCTGTTCATACCGAACAAGGAACAGGATTAGGCTTATCAATTGTTAGAGGTATAATTGAGAAACATGGTGGGCAAATTCGAATGGCGAGCGAACTAGGAATCGGCACAACATTTTGGTTTGATTTACCCCTAGAACAATCTGACAAAGATGAATTGCTCGCTCAAACAATTAGTAATGTCGAAAATTTTTCCGACTCTCAAGTAAGTGAATTATTCTAATTTTTTTCAATTCCTTTAAAAACGTTTGGAATACTCTGATCAGAAATAACTCTATGAGGTGCACCGCTAAATATTTGTTCAAAATTAGAAAATGAATCTTTTATTTCAGGGCCTTGGCCAGTAATTATATATTCTCTTATCCTTTTATCATGCCATGAGCCTCTCATTTTAAAAACATTTATGGCTCTAGCCATCTCCCCTTTAATTTCAACGTATTGCAATAATAATATCGTATCTGTGATAGTTGAAATATGAGAGTCGGTAATAGAATGACTTCCCATAAATTCTTCGGCAGTATTTGTGAAGAAACCCGCTATCTCTTCTTGTTTTGAATAACCAGTAACTCCAATTACAAATTGTCTAAAAGCATTCAAACTTACTCCTCTAGCCAATGCAGAGAGAGAGTCAATTGCCAATCTCTTAGGTTTAAATTCATTTATTTGCGATTTTATAATCTGTAAGTGATCTTCTAAACCAGTTGATTCAGGGTATGCACAAATAATTTTTAATAATCCTTCATTTTCCATCTTTTCAAAATCTATTCCCCAACTCGTAGCATTTCTATTTAGTTGAGCCCTAGATTCTTCATAGGCAAAAAGTATGGCTCTTTCTTTATTGTTGTAAGCATCTTCAATAAACTTTGATACCAGCATAGTTTTACCTGTACCAGTCGCGCCAGTTGCCAGAATTATTGAATCCTGAAAATAACCCCCTCCACACATTTCATCAAGATCTTTAACCCCTGAACTTATCCTTATATTTGAGGATCTTTGCGTTAATCTCATCGCTCCTAAGGCAAAAACAATTATGCCATCATCTCCCATTGTGAAAGGAAATTCTCCTTTCATATGTACGGTTCCTCTCAACTTTAAAACTTCTAAAGTTCTTCTTCTTTTCTCTGCCTCAAGAACATTTCTAAGTAGCACGACATTATCAGATACAAATTCCTCAACGCCATAACGAGCTATTGGGCCATAATCATCCACCCTTTCTGTCGTCATTACGGTAGTAACTCCTATTTCTTTTAATCTCGCAATAAGTCTAAAAATCTCTCTTCTAACAACATAAATAGCATCATATTGCTGAAACACAGCGGTTATTGAGTCTATCGCTACTCTCTTAGCTTTATATTTTCTTATCGCATAACTAATCCTTTCAATCAAACCTGAAAGATCAAAATTACCAGCAACATCTTGACCGTCAGGATCAGGAGAAGCATCCAAAATAAAAAGTTTATTTTGATCAATTAATTTCTGTAAATCCCAACCAAAGCTAGCTGCATTTCTAATAATATCTAAAGGTGATTCTTCAAAGGTAATAAAAATTCCTGGCTCATCAAAATTACAAATCCCATGATGTAAATATTGTAGAGAAAAAACAGTTTTACCAGTTCCAGATGTCCCACTAACAAGAGTACTTCTCGCAGCAGGCAAGCCTCCCCTACAAACATCATCAAAACCCTCAATTCCAGTAGGTATTTTCTGGACTTGCATTTTAATTGATTTACTAATTTTTTTATCTTTCATAGATTTTTGTCAGGAAAATTATTCTATAACTATTGATATATTTTTAATTATAAAAGTTTTTATTAATTTTTTGTACCTCCACTATATTCACTCTCTGATAATTCATCAAAAAGTAAATCTAATCCAATTAAAACCTTTTCTCTATCTGATAAATCACCAATTATTCTTCTAACAGGAGGAGGTAAAATCTTTGCAAGAGTTGGGGTTGCCAAAATCTTATCTTCTTCAGCAAGTTGCGGTTGTTTAAGAACATCTATTACTTTTAGAGCATAAACTCCTTTAAATTCATTCTCTAGAATTTCTTTAAGAGTATTCAAAGCCCTCATTGAATTGGGAGTATTACCTGCTACATAAAGTTTTAAAATATATGTTTTTCTTGCCACCATTTGTTAAAACCTCAAGTTAAATGAAAGAATTTAATAATAAACCTTGACTAATTACACTATAAAATAAGAAAATAAACATTCAATCAAGACTGCTAAAAAGGCTTAATCAAATTAATAAATTTGAGCCTCTCGGCGTCCTCATTATATGACTTCTTCCAAAAAACCTTCTAACAGTTCTGCAAAAAACGAAAATTTGTATGCAATAGCTGAGACATCAGGCCAACAATTCTGGTTTGAAGTTGATAAATATTATGATATTGACAGGTTAAATGCTAAAGAAAAAGATAAGATTACTATTGATAAAATTCTCCTAATAAAAGATAAAGATAATATTTCACTTGGTAAGCCTTACGTAAAAAATGCAAAAATTGAACTAGAAGTGGTTTCTCATAAAAGAGATAAGAAAATAATCGTATATAAAATGCGTCCTAAAAAGAAGACACGTAGAAAAATGGGCCACAGACAAGAGCTCACAAGAGTTATGGTAAAATCTATATCAATTATAAACAGTACTCCTAAAACATCTTCAAAAACTGAAGTTAAAAAAAAGAGTATTAGCCCAAAGGCCTCAAACCCTGAAAACTAATTTTTACTAATGGCACATAAAAAAGGTACCGGATCAACCAGAAATGGAAGAGATTCAAATTCTAAAAGACTTGGAGTTAAAGCTTATGGAGGAGAAAAAGTATCAGCAGGGTCTATCATAATCCGTCAAAGAGGTACTTCTTTTTTACCAGGAATTAACGTAGGAAAAGGAAAAGATGATACACTTTTTGCCCTAAAAGAAGGAACTGTAAGCTTTGACAGTATCAAAAGGAATTTAAGAAACAGAAAAAGAGTAAATGTAGTTCTTTAATTCTTTTTATAAGATCTTGTCGTAATAAGAATAGGATGAAAAACTTCTACAAATTTTAATTGTAGAGTCTTAAAAAATTGTTCAACAATTTGCTCATCATCAACGTGAAAGGGATATTCATTATTTTCTCCTTTATAAAAGTACCAATTAAATAATCCAATTGAGTTAGGACCCATAATTTTATGAAAGGTATCAAGATGAAAAGCCGGATCAGATAAATGCTCTAATACATCAAGGCATACGATCGTATCAAATCTAGATATTTTTGTTTCCTGAATTGTTTTACAAAAAGTGAGTTTATTACCCACACCAAGTTTTTTAGACCTATATTCAACAAAATCTCTATTTGTTTTATTAATATCAACGAAAAATACATGCTCAACCTTTGTAGACATTGCATTAGCTAAAGCATGAGTACCAATCCCTCCTCCAAAATCTAAGACCAAATTTCTTGAAAATCTCTGTTGAAGTTTTAAGGTGTTAGCAATATAATCCTTACTTGAAATATGCCAGGCGGCCAAATCTGCCAAATGCTTATCTCCAACAATTTCTTTATAAAAGTCTTCAGCCTCACTTAAACTACCCCCTGGATGAAGATTGGCTAAATCCATCTTTGCGTTTTCGAGGAACCCATCCAAATCACCCTGCTCGATAGACAAAAATTCCATTAAGTGTGATTTCAAATCAAAAGCATCATCTATAAATTCTTTTATTATGAAATCATCTTTTTTCAATTTCTTACTTTAATAATTCCTTATTTAAAAATAATAAAATAGTAAGAAATAGTTCTCATAGGAATCTTAATATTAAAATGGAAATTAAAAATGGATTTATAGCAATAAATAAAGAGAAAGGATTTACCTCTCATGATTGCGTTAAACAAATAAGGAAATTATTAGGTACCAAAAAAGTTGGTCACACAGGTACTTTAGATCCCGATGTAACAGGTACTTTACCAATTGCGATAGGCAGTGCTACAAGATTTATTCAATATTTACCTCAAGGCAAAACTTATATTGGCCAAATCCAATTAGGCATAAGAACAAAAACTGATGATATGCAAGGCGAAATTCTTAACAAAAAAGATTGGCCTGTTTTAAGCCATAAGCAATTAGATAAATATTTAAATAACTTCAGAGGTATTATCCAACAAGTACCTCCCAGAGTATCTAGTGTTCACGTTAATGGAGAAAGAGCATACAAAAAAGCTTTTAAAAATGAAGAATTTGAATTAAAACCAAAAGAGGTAGAAATCGAAGAATTAGTTCTAAACAAATGGGATCAAATAAATGGAATATTAGAAATAAAAGTTTCTTGTTCCTCAGGAACTTATATAAGATCCATCGCTAGAGATTTGGGCGGGATCTTAGATTCTGAAGGTTGTCTTTTGAAACTTAAAAGGATTTCGGCTTGTGGATTCCATGAGAAAAATTCTATAAAGATATCTGATCTAAGTGATCTTAATGACAAAAACGCACCTTTTATTATTCCCACAATTTCTGCTCTTGATCATATTTCAACACTAGTTTTAGCCAATCAAGAAGAAATTAACTTTTGGCAAACAGGAAGAATAATTAAATTCGATGCTAATAATTTTGTTAAAAGCCGCTCTTTTGATTACAAAAAACCAATAAAAATTATTGACCAAAACAAAATCCTATTAGGAATGGGTTTTATTAATGAAGAAAAAACTACATTACATCCCAAATTAGTACTTAATGCAAAATAACTTTTTATAAGTAATTTTTGCTAAACGGTTTAATTCCAACACCCTTATAAAAATGTTTTAATATTCTTTCTGCTTTTTGACCTTTGGAAGCCATATATCTTGCACCCCATTGACTCATCCCTACACCATGACCAGAGCCTTGACCAAAAACTATTAAAGTTTTTTCAATAGGAATATTGGAATTATCATTATCGGAAATATATTTTTTATCTTCAATAAATTTAAACCTCATAAAAGTACTTTTCAGATTCATTCTTTTTCTAATATCAACTCCTGATATTTGATCAGAGCCATATTTTCCAAAAATTTTCACATTTTTTACTCTCCCAGTATTAGTTATATTCAAAATCTCAATTTTTTTAATTCCTCCAATTTCAGGGAATAATTTTTGTAATTCTCCGCTTGAGAATTTTTTCTTCCATTGTAGTTTTGGATTATTTCTATCAAAATCTCTAACGCTTGATAAATAAGGATATTCATTCTTCCAAACATCTTGACTATTTTCTGTCATACCTCCTGAACTACTGTGAAACAAGGCATTAATCAATTTATTTTTATATGTCAAAACTAATGATCTTGTACTTCTTACTGCCCTTGCAGTTTTATAGGTTCTTGATTCCAAGCCATTATAAACTTGGTTTTTCTGAGTAGAATCAATATCATAAATTGGATTTCCTTTTTGTTTTAAAGCATAAGTCCTTGAAGCAATAGCCTGTGCTTTTAATGCCTCTAACGGCCATTTAGCTGGCATCTCTGAGCCAACAACACTACTCAGATACTTTTCGATTCCAAGGATATTAATCACTAATATCTCAGAATCAAGAACTAATAGATTTAAAATTCCTGAATATCTTTTCTGGCCAACCCAAATACCTCTTCCATCAGAAGATTTAACTACTAATTTTACTTTATTTTTTAAATCATAGATTTTTTGTTTGTTCTTATCAAAAAATAATGATGTTCTATTATTTTCTTTTTTTACAGTCAAACCTTTAATTTTTTTATTTGAGAATTTTTGCCCTTTAATAATTAATGGAATTGATTTATCAGATCTTATCCTTAAATTTCTGTTTTTTGATATTAGAACCCTTATCAAGGGCTCTCTTGCAGCGGATAAAGACTGATTTTGGAAAACACAAAAAATTATTATAAATATTAAATAAAATTTATAAAAATTTTTTGTAATTTTAAAACCCACTATGTTTGAAAAACAAATTTTGTATTTGCCTAAGTTTGACTAAAAGTCTAGATTTAATCTAGAAATAAAACAAAAATAACATTTAAAGTGAACATCACTTTCTTGGGAACAAGCTCTGGGGTGCCAACCTTAACAAGAAATGTCTCATCATTAGCACTTAAATTATCTCAAACAGCTGAAGTATGGCTTTTTGACTGCGGAGAAGGAACTCAACATCAGCTAATGAAGAGTAATATAAAATCTTCACAAATTAAGAAGATATTTATTACTCATATGCATGGTGATCATATATATGGTCTACCAGGGCTTTTAGCTACCTTAGGTTTATCGGGGAATAGTAATGGTATTGAAATTTATGGTCCTTCAGAGTTAAAAAGTTTTGTAACTTCTGCACTTGAAAGCAGCTTTTGCAAGTTGTCATTTCCTTTACGTTTTCGAGAAGTTGAAGATTTCGCCTCATTAAATAAAATTTTATTTGAAAACGATAAGTTAAAAGTTCATTGTGCCTGCCTTAAGCATAGGCTACCTGCTTATGGTTATCGTGTGAGCGAGAAAGATAAGCCAGGAGTATTCGATATCAAAAAAGCAGAAGATTCAAATATTCCTCCCGGGCCTATATATTCAGAATTACAAGCAGGTAAAACAGTTCAATTGAAAGATGGGAGATCTTTTAATGGGCAAGATTTTTGTGGTCCTCCCAGAAAAGGTGAAAGTTTTGTTTACTGTACTGATACAGTTTTTAGCGAATCGGCAGTTAACTTATCTAAAAATGCTGATTTACTAGTTCATGAATCTACATTTTCAAAAGAAGATGAAAAAATGGCTTACGAAAAATTACATTCGACAACAATAATGGCAGCAAAAACTGCACTATTGTCTAACGTAAAGAAATTAATTATCACACATTTAAGCCCAAGATATACTCAAAGAAGTCCAATCAAGCCAAGCGATTTGCTAAAAGAAGCTCAAAAAATCTTCCCTAATACTTATCTTGCTAAAGATTTTTTAACCGCAGAAATTAAATAAACTGCAACAGTTCGTGAGCAGTAGGGTTGTAAATGACCAACCCATGAAATAATAGTCTTATGGTTTTTTTTAATTTGATGTCGATCGAAATGGTTTCTATTTTTTCATCACTAAACAAGTCTTTCAAAAGACTTCTTATTTTTCTTCCATTGATTATTGGTTTACTTCTTAATCCAATCTCTGCAAATGCACTTTATCCAAGTGATCCTTCATCAGTAGATGGATTAAAAGAAGATCTTCATGGTGCAGATCTTCAAAATAATGAATATGTAAAATATGATTTATCTAATCAAGATTTAGGCGAAGCCAACCTACAAGGTGCCTATATGAGCGTAACAACTGCCAAGAACTCTAGTTTCAAAGGTGCCAACATGAAAGATCTTATTGCATATGCTGTACGTTTTGATAATGCTGATTTATCAGATGCAAATCTTACAAATGGAGAGCTAATGAAAAGTGTTTTTAATGGGGCAACTATAGATGGAACAGACTTTACAGACGCCAATCTTGATCTTTCTGAGAGGAAATCATTATGTGAGAGAGCAACAGGTACTAATTCAAAAACTGGCGTGGATACAGTTGACAGTCTTGAATGCTCAGGTTTAAGAGGTTATATGCCTCCAAAACCAAAAGCTTAAAAAAAATACTTTAAATACTTTCTGGCAACACATTACCAGGTTCTTTTGAGCCTGGTTTTTTGCTGTACCACCATTCTTGGATTTCTGAAGAAAACTTCTTTGAGAATAGTGTTATTACCGTTTCTACAGGTTTTGATCCTGGTTCTAAAATTTGAACTGAATACGATGGACATTTCCTTGAGGCCATATCTGCGACAAATCTAGCTCCTATTCTTCTCCAACTTGGCTCTTTACTGCGCCAGGCCAGCCTAGAACAAGGCCAAGGCAACTCTTCTCTGTCATATAGCCTGCAACATGGGCCAATCACTTTATAACTGAATTGACCACCGTAACTTGATTGGATTGCATCGGTTTTAAAAAATTCAAATTTATTCATTTATCCCAAAAAAAAAGCCACCTCATATGAGAATGGCAGAAAAATTTTAATAAAACAACTAACTAAAGTTATTTTTTATAATTAATAAAGCTCTTCTTCAGCATGAGTAGTAATTGTTACATCTGAAGATGGATATGCAACACAAGTAAGGACAAAACCAGCCTCTAATTGATCATCATCTAAAAAACTTTGGTCTGATTGATCAACAGTTCCTGATGTGATTTTACCTGCACATGTAGAACAAGCTCCTGCTCTACAAGAGTATGGTAGATCGACACCCTGTTCTTCAGCAGCATCTAAAATGTACTGATCATCAGGTACTTCAATCGTAGAATTGAGACCTTCACTTTCACTGATAAGTGTAACTTTGTAAGAAGCCATTTAATTTAAAAATTGATGGTAAAAATTTACCGTTAATACTTTTTTAACATTGTTTGTAGACATTTGCGTGCAAAGGGGGTAAAAAATGAAACAATACAATGCGAAAAGCGGGTTACATTAGAAAAACTTATGTATTTTTAAGATTAAGGTATTTTTTGTGCTGTAATGCACACCCAATCTTTTTTAGAAGATACATTATTTATTCGTAAATTACTAGCTTTTAATAATTTGATAATTTCATCTTTTTGTGAATTCAAGATTCCACTTAAAATAACTTCTCCATCAATTTTAAGGCAATTACGAATGTCAGGGATTATGCCTTTTATAACTTCTGCAAGAATATTACACAAAATAAAATCAAAATTTTTCAAAGTATATTTTGAAACCAACCCATCAAATGATCCTAGATATGTTTTTAAATTATCAAGATTACCAAAATTCAGCCGATAATTAGACTCAGTAGAATTTATTGCCAGATAATCATTATCAATAGAATAAATTTTGCTAGCCCCAAAAGATCTAGCGGCAATACTTAAAATACCGCTACCTGAACCTATATCTAATATTTTCTTGCTAGATAATGAAATCTTTTCCAATTCTTCTAAGCAAAGATATGTCGTGGGATGACTTCCTGTACCAAAAGCTGCTCCAGGATCTATTTTAATAACTTTCTTATTTTTATATTGCTCTGGTAATTCAAGCCAACAAGGTAATACAAGTAAGTTATCCCCTACAAGTTCTGGTCCCCAATATTTCTTCCAGCTTGATATCCAATCTTCCTGTTCAATAAGATTCCACTCAAAACAATTGGTTTGATAATTGTTTTTATCTAAAACCTCTTTAATATTTCTTACGAGTTTAATTCTTAAACTTTCTGGCCAATTTAGATTTGGAAGCCAAATTATTACTTTTTTATTATTTTTTTTATTTAATAAAATTTCAAATGCGTAACTAGATATACCTAAGTTATTTAATTTCCAAATAATAATTTCTTCTAAATTAGTTTCTATTTCAAAGGTAAGTTCATACCAATTTTTTATTTCCATTAACTACTCAAATTATTTATAAAGTTACTGGATCAGAACTAGTGATTCCCTCAACTTCAAGAATTGATTCAAGCAAATTTGTAGGAATAGGATCATCAATACTTAAAACCATAACAGCTTCTCCTCTGACAATTTTTCTACCAACTTGCATTGAGGCAATATTGACATTATGGTCCCCTAGGAGGGAACCTAACTTTCCAATAATGCCCGGCATATCTCTATGCCTAGTTATAAGCATAAATCTACTAGGAGAAACATTAACTGGATATTGATCAATGCTAATTATTCTCAATTCACCATCAGCAAAAATGCTTCCTGCAACACTATGCTCACCATTATCTCCAAATGTAGTTAATTGAAGTGAACCGCTAGCAAATTCCGGTCTAGCCTCGTCTTTACTTTCAACTACTGAAATACCTCTAGACTCTGCTTCAAGAGAAGCGTTAACATAATTTATTCGATCACCTAGAGCCTTACTTAATAGACCTTTTAAACTGGCTATGATTAAAGGCTGTGAAGGGTGCTGCACAAATTCACCTTGAAGCCTTACCTCTAACTTTTGAATTTGTCCTCCAGAAAGTTGGCTTATTAAAAGGCCCATTGTTTCAGCTAATTGCAAATGAGGTTTAAGGCTATCCATAATATCAGGACTTAAACCCGGAATATTTACTGCTGTTCGTGCAGAAAGTCCCAAAAGAACATCTCTTATTTGTTCAGCAACATCTACAGCAACATTCTCTTGAGCTTCCCTAGTTGATGCTCCTAAATGAGGTGTAAGGATTAAATTTTTATCGACTTTAAGTAGTGGTGAATTGGAGTCTAATGGCTCTTTAGCAAACACATCAATAGCGGCTCCTCCTATCAATGAATTATTAAGTGCCTCAGCTAAAGCTTCTTCATCAATTATTCCCCCACGCGCACAGTTTATTAATTTTGCATTTTTTTTCATACTTTTAAGCACCTTCATATTTACTAGGTTTTCTGTTTCTGAAGTCCTCGGCAAATGTAAAGTTAAATAATCAGATTCCTCAAACAATGTTTTTAATTCGGACAATCTGACCTGTAATTGTTGTGCTCTTTCTGAGGAAACAAATGGATCATATCCATAAACATCCATTCCAAGAGCATTGGCAACTTTTGCGACATGAGTTCCTATTTTTCCTAAACCTACAACACCTAGCTTTTTCTTAAACAACTCATTACCAACAAATTTTTTTCTTTCCCATTTACCCAAAAAAGTACTACTATTTGCAATTGGTATATTTCTTGATAATGCCAACATCATTGCAATTGTATGCTCGGCAGCAGCTATGGTATTCCCCCCCGGAGAATTAACAACGAGTACTCCCTTTTGAGTAGCCGCCTTAACATCCACATTATCTACACCAACCCCAGCTCTTCCAATTATTCTTAGTTTCTTAGAAGAGTTAATAATATCTCCTGTAACTTGAGTGCCAGAGCGTATCATAAGAGCATCATAATCATGGATAATAGATGCCAATTCAGAGTTCGAGATTCCTATCTTCTGATCAACTTGAGCGACTTGGGAAAGGATATCAATTCCCGTTTGGTCAATTGGGTCTGTAATTAAAACTTTTGTCATTTAAAGAATTGTTCTTTAATTTTTTTACTTTAACTTAATCTATAGTAGAGATATCTTGTTTTATTAATTTGAATCAACAAACCAACATTTGAGGAATGAAAATTGACTAAAAGTATAGTTATATTTAATGAGTTAGAAAAATGCCTTGATCTATTAAATGTTTTCAAGGACAAATCAATATTTCTAACAGAATGTTTATTAATTTTGCCATCTAAAGAAAAAACAACTCCTGATCAACAACAATTATTAAATTTATCCACAAATAGCTTCTTTAAATCTGAAGAAATTGAAAACATAAGAATCCTAAATCCAAAACTTGATAGAAAAATAAGACAGAAAAATATGCGTAACTGGCTAATGCCATTTGGTTTTATAGCGGGCATAGCATTTTCTAATATGACAAACTTATCCACTTTTAGCTTCCTTGGATTAAACAATATAGGAGAATCTTTCATGGGGGGTCTTTTGGGTATGGGCTCAGGATATTTAGGTAGCATTGTATCTTCAGCAAGTATTAACCTTAATAGAAATAAAGAGTTGAATTCTATTATTGATTTCAATAAAGAAGGAAAATGGCTTGTTCTTCTTGAAAATCAAATAGGAACTGAGTTACCTTGGGCTTTAATAAAACAATCAGACCCTAGAGACATAATTTTTATAGAAGGCTAAATGATTGACTTGAAGGAATTATTAATAAATTCAAATTACAAAAAAGAAATAGAGGAATTAATAAATATTTCTAATTTATCTTTAAAACATTGGCAAACATATTGGACCGGGTTTAATTCAACATTTGTGTGTGAAGAAATTTTGAAAGAATTTGAAAATTTAAATGATTTTAAATTCTTTGTTTTTGGGGGATATAATTCAGCCCAAAGATCCAAGATTGCATGTTTTAGAGAAGATAATTCCCCAGAGAAAAATGAACTAATTAAAGATTTCCCTGCGAAAGGTATTCAAATGAATGGTAATTTTTTATTTGACAACGCAACTCAGGATGATTTTAGATCCTTATTAGTGGATAATGGATTGAGAGAAGAGAGAATTGGTGATATTTGGACCATAGGAGATAGAGGAGCTCAAGGAATAATCGACGATTCAAAAATTGAATTCTTAGATGAAAAGATTTTCTCCCTAAGAGATGTAAAAGTAAAAATAAAAATAGTATGTTTAGATGAATTACAAATACCTGTTGGAAGATCAAAAAAAATAATTAATACGGTAGAGGCTTCAACAAGGATAGATGCAATAGCTTCTGCAGGTTTCCGAATCTCTAGGAACAAAATTTTGGAAAGGATAGAAACTGGAATGCTTAAATTAAATGGTAAGACAGTAAAGAAAGGTACTATTAGTGTAAAAGTTGGCGACAAACTTCAACTTGATAACAAAGGGTTTATTGAAATTCTAGATTTAGAAATAACCAAAAGAGACAGATGGAAAATTAAGTTACTTAGAAAATGAATCCTTGAGCTGCTATTTTCATATAGGGAGTTCAAATATTTGATTTTTTCAAAAGGGCGATTAGCTCAGCGGTAGAGCATTACCTCGACAAGGTAGTGGTCACTGGTTCGAATCCAGTATCGCCCATTAGATTATTGTTGAATGCTAGAAGATCCACAAATAATATTTTCGTTTTTTAGATTGATTAGAAAATGAAACTTAATCAAATAATCAACCTGCATAAAGGTTTAACTGTGTTTGTTGTGGCAGGGTTAATGATGTTTTATAAAAATTATTCAATTGCTGCATGGGTTTATTTATCTTTGCATGGAACTTATGGAATACTTTGGTTGTTAAAAGAAAAAATATTTCCAGATCCATATTTTAAAGAAAAAATAAATTTCATAACTTCAATTACTGGGTTTATTTTCCTTGGTAGTTACTGGATAGCTCCATTTATTCTCATTTCCTCCCAAAAAACAGTTTCTTATCCCATAATTGCAGCTTCTATTTCAATAAATATAATTGGTGTTTTTCTTCATTTTGCAAGTGATGCTCAAAAATATTTCACTCTTAAAATCAAAAAAGAACTTATTAAAGATGGATTTTTCAAAAATATAAGAAATACAAATTACCTTGGTGAAATACTAATTTATTTATCATTTGCCATCCTTTCTGTGAGTTTTATACCTTTTGCTATTCTTGCTTTATTTTTCTTTGGAGTCTTTCTACCAAGAATGCTAAAAAAGGACAAATCACTTACAAAATATGCTTCATTTGCGGAATATAAGCGAATTAGTGGTTTACTTTTACCCAAATTTAATGAAGGAAATTAAAATTCCAATGTGGAGGCAGGAGTTAAAAGCTGCGAGAAAAAAAGAAGGTAAATTACCCTCAAGTAGGTGGTTTCAGCTTTGTACTATTAACGGGAATAACGAACCTAGATTACGTACGGTGGTTTTTAGAGGATGGCAAACTGAAAGTTCAATCCTTATTTTTACTGATAGCCGCAGCGAAAAAGTTGCTCAATTAAAATTAAACTCCAACGCAGAGGTTTTATGGCTTTTTTTTAAAAGCAAATCACAATTCAGATTTAAAGGAAAAATGAAGGAGTTAAAGGAAAACATGAAATATTGGGATTCTTTATCAGATAGATCCAAATCAACTTGGTTTTGGCAACATCCAGGAAAAGAGATTAATAAAAATATTTGCACTTCTCAAATAATTTCTAGTGATTTAAATAAACCAGAAAGTTTTGTTGTATTAGAATTTGAAATATATTCTGTAGATCTTCTTAAATTAGTAACTCCTATCCACAAGAGGTATGTCTGGCATAAGGAAAAGAATTGGGAAAGAATAGAAATAAATCCATAAAATATTTCTAAATTGTTTACTTAGGTTGTAAAAATTATATAGATCGGTCAGTTTTATAAAAGAAATATTAACTATATGAATTTCTCAGAAATTCCTGAAAATCCCTTAATCTTGTTATCTTGGGTAACGGCTTTAGGACTATTTTTAAGTTTAACGGAAGCAACTTTAAAAATTAAATTTGAAAGATTAAATAACTTAAAAAAAAGACAGGAATTTATTGATAGTCTTTATCCAAAAATTTAATTTGAAGTGTCTGACAATAAGTTAGCCTGTAAAAATTGGAAGATACCACCTTTATTAGTTGAATCTTCTTGTATGACTGATTTATTATTATTATTAGCTTTAACTTTGATTGATTCTTGAATATCTTCATCATCTGATTCAGATCTCAATACTCTTATAATTACTTCATAAAGTGAGAAATCACCAGGACCTGTTAATGCTAGTGAAGTTGCTGAAGCGAAATA
>ERZ802819.373-NODE-373-length-30149-cov-59.8963_pt1 | contig 30149 bp, 31 predicted proteins | sample MGYA00345647_ERZ802819 | MGnify/ENA primary metagenome ERZ802819 (study PRJEB30503, sample SAMEA104212355) | marine metagenome | biome: Westerlies Biome; feature: [SRF] surface water layer (ENVO:00010504) within the epipelagic zone...; material: water...
CATTTTCCGGAATTTGACGCGTTTTGGACTCAGCATGGTTCAGGCCTCCTGTTCAACCCTCGTTGGAGCGGTCTTCGAACTGTTGGGGCCGACGGCTGGCCCGGCGGCGAGGGGAAGCCCCCACCGGCATCTGCGGGGCTTCATCGCCCAGCACTTCACCCTTGAAGACCCACACCTTGATGCCCAGCACGCCGTAGGTCGTGCTGGCCACCTTGGTGGCGTAATCGATGTCCGCCCGCAGGGTGTGCAGGGGAACGCGACCTTCTCGGGTCCACTCGGTCCGGGCGATCTCGGCGCCGTTGAGGCGGCCGGACACCTGGATCTTCAGGCCGAGAACACCAGCGCGTTGGGCGCGCTGGACGGCCATGCGGATGGTGCGGCGGAACGCCACACGTTTTTCCAGTTGCTGGGCGATGTACTCAGCCAGCAGGAAGGCGTCACCGTCGACGCGCTCCACTTCGACGACATTGATCCGAACCTGGCGGTTCCGATCGCCGACCGTCTTCTGGATTCCGGAACGGAGTTCCTCGATTCCGCTGCCCTGGCGGCCCACCAGCACGCCGGGGCGTGCGGTTTTGAGCTCCACCTCGAGCTGATCGGCCTTGCGGGCGATCAGCACGTCGCTGATGCCAGCAGAACCGTATTTCTTGTGAATGAACTTGCGAATCCGATCGTCCTCCTGAAGGAGGGCCGGATAACTCTTGCTGGAGGCGTACCAGCGTGACCGGTGTTCCTGGGTGATCCCCAGGCGCAGACCGGTTGGGTTGATCTTGTGTCCCATTGGGTCAGAGTCCTCGGGGGTCAGGAATCGGGCTGAGCCGCCACAGCAATGCTGATGTGGCAGGTCTGCTTCTTGATCTGGAAAGCGCGACCCTGAGCCCGGGGGCGGTAGCGCTTCATGGACGGTCCCATGTCGGCACTGGCACTGGAGATCACCAGGGAGGCGGGATCAAGACCCAGGTTGTGCTCGGCATTGGCCACAGCGGACCGGAGCACCTTGGTGATCGGTCCGGTGGAGCGATACGGCATGAACTCGAGCATGATCAGGGCGTCGCGGTAGGTGCGACCTCGGATCTGATCGAGAACACGGCGCACCTTCGACACGGAGCCCCGGATGAAGCGTCCGTGGGCCTGTGCGATCGGGGCCGTGGTGGATGACGTGGTCATGGCGTCAGCGGCCTCCTTTCTTGTCTTTGATGTGGCCCTTGAAGGTGCGGGTGGGAGCGAACTCCCCCAGCTTGTGACCCACCATCTGCTCGGTGATGAACACCGGCACGTGGGACTTGCCGTTGTGAACGGCAATCGTGTGGCCGATCATCATCGGCAGGATCGTGGAGGCCCGAGACCAGGTCTTGATCACGGACTTGTCGTCGGTGTCGTTCTGCTTTTCAACCTTGCGAAGCAGGCTGTCGGCAATAAACGGACCTTTTTTGAGTGAACGTCCCATAGCGGTTTAAGCAAGCGGCAAAACGATGGTTGGCATCAGGAATCGCGTCCGCCACGGCTCCGCTTGGACGTCTTGCGACGTTTCCGGAGCACGTATCGGTTGCTGGGCTTGTTCCGCTTGCGGGTCTTGAGACCGAGGGCGGGTTTGCCCCAAGGGGTCACCGGGCCGGAGCGGCCAATCGGTGCCCGACCCTCACCACCACCGTGGGGGTGGTCGCAGGGGTTCATCACACTGCCTCGAACCTGGGGACGACGCCCCAGCCAGCGGCGGCGACCGGCCTTGCCAAGGCTGGTGTTGCGGACTTCGGAGTTGCCCACTTCACCGAGGGTGGCGTAGCACTCACGGCGGACCAGGCGCACCTCGGTGGAAGGCAGCTTGAGGGCGACGTAGTCGCCTTCTTTGGCCATCACCTGAGCGCTGGCACCGGCGGTGCGGACCATCTGGCCACCGCGGCCGGCATAGAGCTCAACGCAGTGAACGCTGGAACCCAGGGGCACGGCCGACAGCGGCATGGCGTTGCCGTTCTCGATCGGGGCGTCGGGTCCGGAGACCACGGTCTGCCCCACCTGAACCCCTGCCGGGGCAAGGATGTAGCGCTTCTCGCCGTCGGCGTAGAAGAGCAGCGCCAGACGGGCGTTGCGATGGGGGTCGTAGTGGATGGCAGCCACCTTGGCGGTGATGCCGTGCTTGTTACGGCGGAAGTCCACCACGCGGTACAGCCGCTTGTGACCGCCACCGCGATGGCGGCAGGTGATCACACCACGGTTGTTGCGGCCCTTGCGGCGGTGTTTGGACACCACCAGGGACCGTTCCGGCTTGCGGCCGGTGACCTCACTGAAGTCGGTGACCACCCGGGTTCTGGTACCGGGGGTGTAGGGGCGGAAGTTACGGATTGCCATGACGTTTCAGACCCCTCAGGACTCAGGGAAGAGTTGGATCGAGTTGCCCTCCGCCAGGCGCACCACGGCTTTCTTCACCTGGGCTCGTTTGCCGGCGAAGCGACCCATCCGACGCGTGCGACGGGGGGGATTCATGGTGCTGATGCCGGTCACCTTCACATCGAAGAGCTGCTCGATAGCGGCCTTGATGTCGGGTTTTGCGGCGCGGTGGTCCACCTCGAAGGTGTACTGGTTGAACTCGAGGGCCCGGGTGGCCTTCTCGGTGATCAGCGGCCGACGGATCACGTCAGCCAGGCGGCCCTGGAAACGCTCAGTCATCGCCGTAGACCTCCTGGATGGTTGCAAGGGCGTCCTCGCCGAGCACCAAGGCGTTGGCGTGGAGCAGATCGAAGACGTTGAGCTGATTGGCGGCGATCAGCTTCACCTTTTCGAGGTTGCGCACGGAGCGGCGCACCACATCGGAAGGCTCGGTGAGCACGATCAGCACCTTGGCGTCGGCAGCGATGCCAAGCCGGCCGAGGGCGTCCGTGATCTCCTTGGTCTTGGGGGCTTCGAGGCTCGTGCCGAAGTCCTTCACCACCGTTACGTCTTCAACGCGGGCCATCAGCGCGGTGCGCAGGGCCAGACGACGTTCCTTGCGGTTCATCGCAAGGTTGTAGGTGCGGGGCTTCGGCCCGAAGACGATGCCGCCGCCGGGGCGCAGAGGTGTGCGGATCGAACCCTGACGGGCTCGGCCGGTTCCCTTCTGCTTGTAAGGCTTGCGGCCACCACCACGCACCTCGGATCGGGTGAGGGTGGAAGCGGTTCCCTGACGGGCGTGGGCCTGCTGGCGCAGAACCGCACGGTGCATCAGGTCGTTGGCCGTGGTCTCCTTGGCCACTTTCAGATCGAGGGTCGCCTTGCCGGCTTCCTTCCCCTGCCAGTCGCGAATCACGCAGTCAGCCATCACTGTCCTCCTTTGGCGGGCTTGGCACCCACCCGCAGGGCGGGTCGGATGTTCAGCAGGGCGCCCGGCTTGCCGGGGACCGACCCTTTCACCACCAGCAGGTTGCGCTCGCTGTCCACCTTGAGGATGGTCAGGCCGCGGGTGGTGATCTTCTTGCCGCCGTAGCGACCGGCCATGCGCTTGCCGGGGTAGATGCGACCAGGCGTGGTGCCGGGTCCGATCGAACCGGGCTCGCGGTGGTTCTTGGAACCGTGGGTCATCGGTCCACGGCTGAAACCGTGGCGTTTCTGATAACCGGAGAAACCACGGCCGATCGTGTCACCGCTGACATCAACCTTCTGGCCGGCTTCGAAATCACCGACGGTGATCGATCCGCCCAGTTCGAAACCGTCCAGGCCATCAACGCGGTATTCACGCAGGTGGCGGAGGAGGGTTTCACCGGTTTTGTTGAGGTGACCCTTCGCAGGCTTGTTGATCAGCTTTTCGCGGGTGTCGCCAAAGCCGATCTGCACCGCGGCATAGCCATCGGTGTCGCTGCTTTTGAGTTGGGTGATGCGACAGGGACCGGCCTCGATCAAGGTGACGGGGACGGCTCTGCCCTGCTCGTCGAAGAACTGGGACATGCCCAGCTTCTTCCCGAGAATGCCGATTGACATGAGTGGGGAGGAAGCGCCAGCGGGACTAGCACCACCCGGTGACCCGGATGGGGCATGGCGTGCTGATCGGTTGGACGCAGACGTGGTTCGAGCGAAAGATCCCGGAAGGAACGTCTCTCGAATGGGGCTAGCGGTCGATTCAGCGAGGCTGGGACTGACCTGTGCACGAGGTGCTCTGGAAGTTTCCCGGCGGATCGGAGGACCCGCACTGGCCTGAGGACCCTGCGCAATCGCGGGGTCTGTTCTGCCGACTGGAGGCCCGGCTAGCGGACGGGCACAGAAACGCAGAACAAACAAAGAACATACAGCAGCGTCTGACCTCCCTTCCCTGCTCTTGCCTTTGGCTGCCAGACTCTCGACCAGCCATCCTGCAGCCATGCCTCTGCTTCTCACCGGCCGGACATTCCGCCGTGATCTCGAAGCCCATGGTTGTCTGGCCGTTCATGCGCCTTTGGAAGGCGGTGCCGAAACCAGGTTGTTGCGACGGTTGCGCGGTGCCGGCTATCGCACTCGACTCTGGTCAGCCCGTGGCCTGGGCGATCCGGAGGTGTTCCTGACGCAGAAGCACGGCATCCGTCCCCCACATCTGGGACATCAAAGCGTCGGTCGTGGTGCTGCTGTCGGTGAGGTCCAGGAGGTGGTGCCGCAGCTGGGTGATCTGCTCGATGGTGACGCCCAGGTGGCGCTTTGGCTTCTTGAGGGGCAAGTGCTCTCGCAATCAGAACTGCGCTCTCTCTGCGATCTCTGCAGTCGCGAACCGCGCCTGCGCATCATCGTGGAGATGGGTGGAGCCAGGAGCCTGCGATGGCAGCCGATGAGCGGCCTGCTGGCCAGCTGAGTCCTCACGACGCTCTGCGTCATGGTCACTGGGTCAAGTTGATTTGTGGTGCCAGCAACCAGGACCTGCCTGCGATAGCGGATCTCTGTGCTGTGTACGGAGCAGCCGGCATTGATTGCGTCGATGTTGCCGCTGATCCGGCCGTGGTGAGAGCAGCTCGTCAGGGCTTGCAGTGGCTCGACCAGCTCGGCATGGCACGGCCATGGCTGATGGTGAGCGTCAGCGATGGCAGTGACGCCCATTTCCGCAAGGCCTGGTTTGATCCCGCCCGTTGTCCGGCCGACTGTCCGCGACCGTGCCAGCGGGTCTGCCCTGCGGAGGCGATCGCAGCGGTGGGAGCGGTGGATGAGCGCCGTTGCTATGGCTGTGGTCGCTGTCTACCCAGCTGTCCGCTCGGTCTGATCGAAGAGCGTGACCACCGCCTCAGCTCCGACGCGATCGCTGAGCTGCTGGCGTCGATGCGCCCCGATGCGGTGGAAGTGCACACCGCTCCGGGACGGGGTGAGGCCTTTGACGCCCTGTTGGCGCAGCTGGCCGTCGCCGGAGTGCCGCTGCAGCGTCTGGCCGTCAGTTGCGGGTTGGAGGGCCATGCGCTGACTCCCGCTGCCCTTGGCCAGGAGCTGTGGCAACGACACAGCAGCCTGCGCCGTTGGGGATTCAGCCCGCTCTGGCAGCTGGATGGACGCCCGATGAGTGGTGATGTGGGAGCCGGAACGGCCCGGGTCGCGGTGCAGCTGTGGCGCTGGATGCAGCCGCTGGCGCCGCCCGGACCGCTGCAGCTGGCCGGCGGCACCAATGCCAGCACGGTGCAGCTGTTACGGCCTGAGGAGCGCCCTGCAGGCGTCGCCTTCGGGGGGATGGCTCGTCGTCTGCTGATGCCCTTGATTCACGAGGCGCAGGCCCAGGGCACGTCTCTGCGTCACTGGCCCGAGGGCTGGCGGGCTGGGCTGAACCTGGCCCGCTCTTTGGTGGAGCCATGGCGGCGACGGCCAGGGATGGAACGCCCCTGCTAGAAGCGGGTCCGGGGGATGCCGTGATGACCACACAACGGATCACAGACGATCTCGAGCGGTTGTTGGCTCTGCTCCCCGATCCGGTGCGTGACGCTCTTTGCCCGCCGGAGCGCCGGGACCAGCTGCTGGAGGTGGTGCTGGATCTGGGACGTGTCCCTGAGGCGCGTTACCCCGGCCAGGCGGTGGCCCTTGGTGAGGTTGCCCTCACCCGCGACGACCTGGACGCCATGGTGGCCCGGCTGGGTTGCTTCGGTGCAGACAATCGCGCCGGAATCGAGCGGACCCTGCATCGGATCAGCGCCATCCGCAATCGCCGGGGGGATGTGGTCGGCCTGACCTGCAGGGTCGGTCGTGCGGTCTTCGGCACCGTGGCCCTGGTTCGGGATTTGCTGGATGGAGGTCAGTCACTACTGCTGATGGGGCGCCCAGGCGTCGGAAAGACCACCGCCTTGCGTGAGATTGCGCGCGTGCTGGCGGATGACCTGCAACGCCGGGTCGTGGTGATCGACACCAGCAACGAGATCGCCGGTGACGGCGACATCCCCCATCCCGCCATCGGTCGGGCCCGTCGGATGCAGGTGGCCAGGCCTGAACACCAGCATCAGGTGATGATCGAGGCGGTGGAGAACCACATGCCCGAGGTCATCGTCATCGACGAGATCGGGACGGAGCTGGAGGCCCAGGCGGCCCGCACGATTGCCGAACGGGGCGTGATGCTGGTGGCCACGGCCCATGGCAATGCCCTGGCCAATCTGATCAAGAACCCCACCCTCAGCGATCTGGTGGGCGGCATTCAGTCGGTGACCCTCGGGGACGATGAAGCCCGGCGACGGCGCAGTCAGAAGACGGTGCTCGAGCGCGCTGCCGAGCCCACGTTCCCCGTGGCGGTGGAGATGCACAGTCGTCAGCGCTGGGCGGTGCATACGGATGTGGCCTCCACGGTGGACCAGTTGCTGCGCGGCCTGCCGCCCCGGATCCAGGAGCGGGAGCTGGCGGCCGACGGCGCTGTTCGGTTGGTGGATCCACCGGACGAGCGGCGTCCTCGCCTGCTGGCACAGCCTGGGCTGCAGAGCCGGCCGGCTTTGGCGGCTGTGCCGATGCCACCGCCCGCTGAACCGCCGTTACCCGACCCAGAGGAGGAGGTCGATCCCGCCAGCGACGACCTCCAGGTGCTCTGTTGCGGAATCACACCGCAACTGGTGGAGGAGTCGACCCGGCGCCATGGATGGCCCGTGCAGGTGGTGGAGGATCTCTCCGATGCGGATGTGGTGTTGAGCATCCGTCAGGGACTGGGGCGTCAGCCGTCGCTGCGGCGGCAGGCCCGTGAGCTGAAGGTGCCGATCCTGGTGATCAAGGCCGACACACTGCCCCAGGTGGAGCGTGCGCTGGAACGGTTGCTCAGTCGGCGCGAGGGCATGGATCAGGAGGAGCCAGGTCCCGTTTCCGGGGACGGCCAGGACGACGAACTGGCGGGCCTCGAGGAGTGTCGGCTGGCCGTGGAGCAGGTGGTGATGCCTCAGGGTCGGCCAGTGGAACTGTTGCCGCGATCCGAGCGGGTGCGCCGGATGCAGGCCGATCTTGTGGAGCGTTACCGGCTGCGTAGTGATGTCTTCGGCCAGGCCGAACAGTGCCGATTGCGTGTGTTCCCCCCCTGACCAGGCAACGGTGGATTGACGAAGGTGAGCCTGATGTGGGTAACTATTCTCTAACCGGAGCGCGTCCGATTACGGAGCCGCCCGGATCATTGGGCCGTCGCCAAGCGGTAAGGCAGCGGGTTTTGGTCTCGCCATTCCTAGGTTCGAATCCTAGCGGCCCAGTTTTTCCGTCATGACGGCACAGCCCCTCCTGGTCTTCGACTTTGACGGTGTCATCGTCGATGGCATGGCCGAGTACTGGTGGAGTGCCTGGATGGCAGCCCAGCGGCTCAATGCAGAGCCCCAGGGGCTTGGTCCTGATGCGGTGCCGCAGGGTTTCCGGCGGTTACGTCCCTGGGTCCATCACGGCTGGGAGATGGTGTTGCTGGCCGCTGAAATGCCTCAGCTCGATCCCGAGCGTTGGGTCGTGGATTACGCGACTGAGCAGGCCATGGCCCTGCAGCGGCGCGGCTGGTCCGCATCTCTACTGCAGGAGGCCCTGGACCAGACGCGGCAGCAGGCGGTCAGCTCGGATCGTGCGGCCTGGCTTGGCTTGCATCAACCCTTTCCCGGTCTGGTGGATCGATTGCAGGCGTTCCAGGAGGAGGGCGTGGATTGGGCCGTGCTCACCACCAAGACGGCAGCGTTCACCGCTGAGTTGCTGGAGAGCCTTGGGCTCAGGCCCTGGCGGCTGGATGGACGGGAGGCCGGTCCCAAGCCGGAGGTGCTGCTGAGACTCCAGCGTGAACGGGTGCTGGCAGGTTTTGTCGAGGACCGCCGTGCCACCCTCGAGACGGTGCGAGAGACGGATGGTCTCCAGTCGCTGCCGTGCTGGCTGGCGAGCTGGGGGTATCTCAAGCCTTCTGATCGCGAGGATCTCCCGCGAGGAATCCAGCTGATTGACCCGGATCGACTGGCGACCCCCCTGGCGCAATGGCCCTGATCCGTTAGCGTACGCCTGTACTACCTGAGACGATTCGGCGCTTCTGTGGCATTGGATCTCTCGTTCCTTAGTTTCAGGTTGCTTCCATGCCTGCAGAGATGAAATCCGCCGCCTCCGGTTCCGATCCCCGTTCCTCCGGCGAGCGCGACAAGGCGCTGAATCTGGTGCTTGGCCAGATCGAGCGCAACTTCGGCAAGGGGTCGATCATGCGCCTTGGCGATGCCTCCCGGATGCGGGTGGAAACCATCTCCACCGGTGCCCTCACCCTCGATCTGGCCCTCGGCGGTGGCTATCCCAAGGGGCGTGTGGTTGAGATCTACGGACCGGAGAGCTCCGGTAAGACGACCCTCACCCTGCATGCCATCGCAGAAGTGCAGAAGCGCGGCGGTGTGGCCGCCTTCGTCGACGCTGAGCATGCCCTCGATCCGGTTTACGCCGCCTCCCTCGGCGTGGATGTGGAAAATCTGCTGGTGTCCCAGCCGGATACCGGCGAGATGGCGCTGGAGATCGTCGATCAGCTGGTGCGCTCAGCAGCGGTTGACATCGTTGTGATCGACTCGGTGGCCGCCCTGACGCCGCGGGCTGAGATCGAAGGTGAGATGGGAGATCTGGCGGTCGGAAGTCAGGCCCGTCTGATGAGTCAGGCGATGCGGAAGATCACCGGCAACATCGGCAAGTCCGGTTGCACCGTGATCTTCCTCAACCAGTTGCGCCTCAAGATCGGCGTCACCTACGGCAACCCTGAAACCACCACAGGTGGTAATGCGCTCAAGTTCTATGCCTCCGTTCGACTGGACATCCGTCGGATCCAGACGCTGAAGAAAGGAACGGAGGAATTCGGGATCCGGGCGAAGGTCAAGGTCGCCAAGAACAAGGTGGCTCCGCCGTTCCGCATCGCTGAGTTCGACATCCTGTTCGGCCGCGGCATCAGCACCCTCGGTTGTCTGCTGGATCTGGCGGAAGAAACCGGTGTGGTGATCCGCAAGGGGGCCTGGTACAGCTACGAGGGCGACAACATCGGTCAGGGCCGGGACAACACCATCACCTGGATGGAAGAGAACCCTGAAGCCGCCATCACCATCGAGCAGCTGGTGCGTCAGAAGCTCACCGAGGGATCTGAAGTGAAGGCCAACTCGATGAAACCGCTTGCAGCAGCAGCTCGCACGGCGGCGGCCGCGGCGCCGAAGGCCACTGCGGATGAGGCGGCGGCCTGACTCAGGCCGCGGATGGAGCGGACAGTTGAGTTGCTGTGCTGTCCGCACCCCGGCGTTGGTGCAGCATTTCGGTCATCCGCTGCAGTTCCTGGATGGCTTCGGCGCCTTCCAGCTTCACCAGCTCATGGCCGTTGCGGGATTCCACCCAGCTGATACCGAAATCGGACACGAGGAAACGCACCACGTGGCCATCGCCGAGGTCGGAGACGAACGACGCGCCATGGGCATCCTCGCCATCACCGCAGGAGTAGCAACTGGCGGTCATGCCGCAGGCTTTCAGGCCGGAGGCCAGGGCTTGCAGGCTCATCACGAGATCCTGAACCACAGAGCGGTAGTGCTCGGCGAGACGGGGGAACATGCCTGAGTCCTAAGTAAGACCCAGGTTAAAGGTTTTCTTCAGCTTCTGTGTGTCCCTGTCTGGAAGGGGTGTCAGGGGGTGTCCGCCAGGGTCCACCAGCCCGCGGCAGGTCCGATGAAACGCACCGTCACCCAAAACACGACCATGGCGCCGATGCCGATCCAGGCCCCACGGGTGGTGACCGCCACAAACTGCTGGGCTTGATTCCGGGTCAGGGGGATCCAGGACACGATCCGTGGGGAGGTGTCCTTCGGGGACGCATCCTTCTTGGGTTGGCGTGGTGGCAGGCCTTGGGCCGACCGTCGGCGAGCTTCTCCCATCCCCACAAGCTGTCGTCACTTCAGCTTATTCAGCTCTGAGGCGGGTGAGTCAGTCGGGCAGAAGACGTTGAAGCGGTCGCCAGGGTTCAAGCCGCTGCAGCACCTGGTCGCCCCAGCTCCGCCCCCGCAGGCGGCCATCCAGCACCGCAAGCCTGCCTCCAGATCGGCGCAGGGGTGCGACTGCGGCAGGGATCTGGCGCAGTGCTTCCGGCAACAGCAGGGAGCGGAACCAGTCCGCACCCTGGGATTTCAACCGTTCCACCCGGGCGGCTGTGATCGGGCTGGTGAGGCTGGCGATCGGCAGCAGGCCGATGATGATCTGCTCCGGCTCCGGCAACTGGTCAAGGTGCTGCAACCACCAGCTCCAGCTGCCGCTGATCACCCCGTTGTCTTCCGGTGCGGTGCACTCATCCTGAACTCGGGTGCCGAATTCGGCGGCCAGCGATGCCGTGAGGGAACGGCGCAGGCTGGGGTCGTCGAGCAGCAGCACCGTGAGGCCTTGGCGCCCCAGGATCAGTCGCCGGCTTTGCTCCAGCAGATGCTCGGCATAGATCTCCGTGTTGGGTAAGGGCTGACGCCTGGGGGCAAACAACGGCAGTGGCTCCTCCAGTTCGGCCTCCCGCAGCACCGCGGTCACCGTGGGCGAGGCATTCGCCTCCTGCAGTTCCTGTTCCAGCCGGGCGCTGTCCCCGCTGTCGCTCAGCATCAGCGTCGGCCGCTGGCTCAGCAGCCCCTGCAGTTGCTGCAGGGGCTCCAGTGGTTCCAGGCACCAGCTCCACTGCAGCATCGTGTGATCCAGCTCGGCCCAGTTGGCCCACTCGCGGGGATCGCAGGCGAGCAACTCAGACCAGGGTGATGGGCAGGGCCCCATCACCCCCAGCAGATCCCGCAGGCTCTGGCAGGCGCTGTTGTCCAGTCGAATGCAGGCGTCAACCCGCGGCGCTTCCCGGAACAGTTGTCTGCTGAGCCGTTCATGCAATTCCAGCAACGGCTTTTCGGCCTGGGGCAGGGCCAGACGCAACTGTTCCCAGTGGCTTGCATCCAAACGGATGGCCATGCACCGCCGCAGCTGTTCGCTGAGCTGATCGATGCCTGGCAACAGCAACTGACGATCACCCAGCAGGTCATTGCGGTGAGCCTGAATCAGGCCGGCATGGTCCAGCAGCCAGAGCTGATCCTGCGGCGGCGGGGTGCTGCCCTCCCAGCAGGCCAGTCGGAATCCCTGGCGGGCCAGGCGCGGACGTTCCACCTGCAGCAGTCGCTGCCGCTGTTGCGCTGTGAGCACGAGCACGGCGCTGCTGGGTTGCAGACACAGCGGCATCAGCAGCCCCAGCCACCAGCGTTCCCGTTGGTTCGGTGCCAGACGCAGCAGGGTCCGGTCGCCCCGTCTCAGGCTGCGACCCACCAGCCGGCTGAGGGTCAGGTGATGGGGCCAGTTCGATTCACCCTGCCGCAGCAGTGTCTTCAGGTGACTGTGGGCCTGAGCTTCAAGCATCGGTGAACCCTACGCAGAGTTCGATGCCCAAACGGTTCATCGCAATCGATCGACCAACATGGACCCAGGACCGTTGAGCGGCATGGGTGTGGATTCGGGCTGCGTTGGCATCGTCGGTCTTGGCCTGATCGGTGGATCGATCGGTTTGGATCTGCGCGCTCAGGGCATCAAGGTGCAAGGCCTGGTCCACCGTTCTTCAACAGCAGAACGGGCGATGGAGCGGGGACTGGTCAGCGCGGTGAGCACCGATCCCGCCTGCCTGGCCTGCTGCGACCTGGTGATCCTGGCGTTACCGATTCCGGCGCTGCTCAAGCCAAATGCGGAGTTGTTGGAGGCGCTGCCGGCTGAGGCAGTGGTCACCGATGTCGGTTCGGTGAAACAACCGGTGCTGCAGGAGTGGAAGGGCCGTCACCCACGCTTTGTGGCCAGCCACCCCATGGCGGGAACGGCGCAGGCCGGTGTGGAGGCAGGCCAGCGCGATCTGTTCCAGGGGCGCCCCTGGATTGCCACCCCGGATGCCAAGACCGATTCGGCGGCACTGGCGGTGGTGGAAGACCTGGCCAGGCGACTCGGCAGCCGTTGGTTCACGGCCGGCGCCGCTCAACACGACCAGGCGGTGGCCCTGATCTCCCACATGCCAGTGCTGGTCAGCGCTGCTCTGTTGCGGGCCGCCGGAGATGAACGCGACCCTGAGATCCGCGCCTTGGCCCAGGCCCTGGCCTCCAGTGGTTTCGCCGACACCAGCCGCGTCGGTGGCGGCAATCCCGACCTGGGGGTGGCCATGGCCAGCAGCAACCGTGAGGCGGTGCTCAAGGCCCTGGCGGCCTACCGCTGGAGTCTCGAGCAGCTGGAGGATGCCGTGATCAAAACCAACTGGGATCAGCTGCACAAGGAGCTGACCCGCACGCAGCACCTGCGTCCCGGGTTCCTGGATGCTTCGGGTGAGCTCAACCCCTGAGCTGCAGCTCGCCGCCGCGCGCTGCCACCAGCTGCCGGCAGGCATTGAGGGCTGAAAGGCTGACGCCGGCCGTTCCTTCTCCGGGGTGGAGGCTGTCGCCGCAGAGCCAGAGCCCTGCCATCGGCGAGCGCCCCGCCAGACCGAAGGGCCCGAAGCGGCTCGGATGCTGGCCGAGTCCCCCCACCATCCCCCGCGGTCGCCCGGTCCAACCGGCGAATCCCCGGGGGGTGGCCAATTCCACGTGCAACCAGTCCTGGGGCTGCAGATCAAGCCAGTGGTTGAGCTCCCGTCGCATGGCCTCCAGGCACTCGCTTTTGCGCGCCTGGTAGGGCTCCTCCTCGAGGCTGCACCAGTCCGCGGTGGGGGTGAACACGCTGGCGATGAGGGTGGCCTGACCCGCCGGTGCCCGTCCGTCACCCTCGCGGCTGATCGAAACGAACAGGGAGCCTGGATCGTCGGATCCCCGTTGCAGATGGCCCGGGCAGGCGCTGGGCAATGCCTCCCGTCGCACCACGCCGTAGAGCACCAGGGCGCCACTGGGTTCCGGCAGCTGGCTCAGGCGTTGCCGGTAACCCCTGGGCATCACGGCCTCGGGGATCAGCTCCAGCAGGCACTGTGGCGGCAGGCTGCAGACCAGATCGGCAGCCATGTGGCTCTGATCACGGCCTGCGGGACTGTCCACCACCACCCGCCAGCCCTGGCCTGTGGGCTCGAGGGCGGTGACCCGATGGCGCATCAGCACGCGGCCGCCCTGGGTTTCGATCGCCTGCACCAGCTGATCACTGAGAACCTGCATGGAGCCCTGCAGATGCCAGAGCCCCAGGGGTGCCTGGGCCATCTGCAGCACCGTGGCGCCGTAGAGCGCTGCGGTCCGGTCCGCGGGCTCCTGGGAATACAGCTTGAGCTGGAGGTCGAGAAACCGTCGCAGGCGCGGGTCGTCGCCGCAACCGCAGAGGCCGAGCAGGTCGGCCATGGTCAAGCCCGTCAGCAGACCCGACGCCACGGTGATCGGGCGCAGGGCGGAAACCAGTTGGCGCAGGTCCCAGAGGGAGCGCGGCGTGACCACCGGATCACGACCGGCGAAGCCCCAGTTGCTGCGATGGATCAGCTCACAGAGGCGCCAGAAGGCGTCGCTGCCGGGAAACTGGCGACGGCGTTCTTCGTTCCAGCGCTCGGGGTCATGCCAGAGGGGGATGGGCTCGGAACCATCCCCCAGGTCCACCACGCAGCCAGGATCGAGGATCTCGGCCTCCGGCAGGGGCAGGCCCAGATGCTGCAGCAGTCGGGCGTGGCTGCCGCCCGGTTCGAGCCCGGCCACCTGGGTGGCGCCCACGTCAAAGGTCCACGGCCCTCGGCGGAAGGTGCCGGCACAGCCCCCCGGCTGGTGATGTGCCTCCAGCAGCGTCACCGGCAGCCCCTGCTTGGCCAGCAGCGCCGCTGCGGTGAGCCCGGCGATGCCGCCACCGATCACGATCACACCGGTTGCCGTCAAAGCGCACCCCTGAACCGGTGCATGCTGGCAACGAGCGATCCGTCCCGGCGATGCACCCGCAACTGCAGCAGGAGTTGGTGGCATCCACTGGACCACTGCCGGGCCGCCAGCTGGTGGATGTGCGTGCGGTGGGGGGCGGCTGCATCCACCAGGCCTGGTGCCTGACCATGGCGGACGGCGAGCGGCTGTTTGCCAAAAGCGGCAACCCCCAGGCCATGGCCCTGTTTGAGGTGGAGGCCGAGGCGCTTGAGGCCTTGCATGCCCATGCCGATCCGGATTGGCTGGTGGTGCCCAAACCGCTGGCCCTTTCAACCCTGCCCAGCGGAGCGGTGCTGCTGCTGCCCTGGCTGGAGCTCAGCGGCCGTGATCAGCGGGCCCTGGGTCGTGGCCTGGCACTGCTGCATCAGGCATCGGAAGCGGCCTCGCCCCAGCGATTCGGCTGGGATCGGGATGGCTACATCGGCGCAGGCCCCCAGCCGGGGGGATGGCGGGATGGATGGGGTGCCTGCTTTGTGGAGCTGCGGCTGCGGCCCCAGTTGGCCCTGGCCGGGGATCTCTGCCTCTCAGGGGAGTGGCTGGATCGGTTGCTGACTGGCCTGCGTCAGCGGCTTGAGGGCCATGCTCCAAGCCCTGCTCTGGTGCACGGAGACCTGTGGGGCGGCAATGCAGGGGCTCTGAACGATGGCCGTGGTGCCCTTTACGACCCCGCCAGCTGGTGGGCCGATCGCGAGGTGGATCTGGCCATGACCAGGATGTTCGGCGGCTTCAGCGCAACGTTCTATGGGGCCTACAACGAGGTCTTGCCGCTCCGCTCAGGTTGGGAGGAGCGCGTCGAGATCTACAACCTGTATCACCTGCTGAACCACGCCAACCTGTTCGGAGGCGGTTACGTCTCCCAGAGCCAGGACTGCCTGAAGCGCCTGGCTCGAACGATCACTTAAGACCTCAGCCGAGGTATTCCTGACGCAGGGACTGCACCCGTTGCACCAGTGCACTGCGCTTGTCGCTGGTGGTGAGGTTTCTCCAGCTCCACTGGCCCACCACCACAACGCCGAGCAGCTCCAGCAGGCCGGGCACCACGGGCAGCAGATTGATCGTGTCGAGGATGCCCTTGATCAGGATCTGAGCAACGATCACCGCAGCGAAGATGCCGACGATCTTGCCGATGCGACCCATCTGGTTCCAGTCGACCTGGTCGAGGGTGTCATTCACCTTGCCCAGCACTTCGCTGTAGCGCTCGGTGAAGGAGGTGGTGTCTTCGGTGCTGGTGGCAGACGCTTCCACCGCAGGGGTCGCGTCGGTCGCGGGGTCCTTAACTTCGGTGGTGGCGTCGCTCATGGAACCGACAGAACTGTCTATACGGTCTGCAGAGCGTATCGGCGCTTCGTTGATCGCGCCATCCAAGCTGTTGCTGCGTTGTGGTTGCCTCACGATTCTGGAGCGCACCTTGCTGGCGAGCTGGCCTGAGGAAGGCTGCGCGTTGTTGATCGGATCCCAGGGCGAGGGCAGCTCGCTGCGGTTGGATCACGTCTGGCCTGGATGCAACCGTTGGGGGCGACAGCCGGATCTGCAGCCATGGGGAGCGGGTGAGACACCTGGCCGGGACAGCAATTTCCTGCTCGACCCCCGCGAACAACTGGCGGCGCAGCGCTGGTCGCGGCAACACCAACAACGGATCATCGGTGTGGCTCACTCCCATCCCCACAGCCCGCCGGTTCCCTCAGCCGCGGATCGCTGTCGCGGTGTCCCCCACCAGCTGATGCTGATCCTCTCGGCCCAGCAGGGGCTGAGGGCCTGGTGGCTGGAGGAGGATCGGCAGGTGCGGCCGGTGCCGATCGATGTCGATTGAGGAACTGAGTGGGGAGGAGCGGAGCCGTTATGCCCGCCACCTGATGTTGCCGGAGGTGGGCATGGCCGGGCAGGAGCGGCTCAAGGCGGCGTCCGTGCTCTGCGTGGGCGCCGGTGGGCTGGGCTCTCCGTTGTTGCTGTATTTGGCTGCCGCCGGTGTCGGCCGGATCGGCATCGTCGATGGCGATGTTGTGGAGCTATCGAACCTGCAGCGGCAGGTGATCCATGGCATGGACTGGCTCGGCCAATCGAAGGGGCGCTCCGCCGCGCACAGGCTGCAGGAGCTCAATCCCCACTGTCAGGTGGAGCTGCATGAGCAGATGCTGGATCGGGAGAACGCCCTGGAGCTGATTGCCGGTTACGACCTGGTGTGTGATGGCTCGGACAATTTCCCGACGCGGTACCTGGTGAATGACGCCTGCGTGTTGCAGGGAAAGCCCTTGATCTACGGATCGGTGCAGCGTTTTGACGGCCAGGCATCGGTGTTCAACCGCACGCCGGAGAGCCCCAACTACCGCGATCTGCTGCCGGAGCCACCGCCGGTGGAGCAGGTGCCGTCCTGTGCGGAAGCGGGGGTGATGGGGGTGATGCCAGGGCTGATCGGCTTGATCCAGGCGACGGAGGCGATCAAGTTGATCACGGGCATCGGCCGCAGCCTGGATGGCCGCCTGTTGGTGGTGGATGCCCTCACGATGCGCTTCCGCGAGCTGACGCTGCGGCGTGACCCGGATCGGCCGGCGATCGATGGCTTGATTGACTACCAGCAGTTCTGCCGACCGACGGCATCTCCCATGGACAGCATCAGCGTGATCGAGCTCAAGTCGCTGCTGGATGGCTCGGCCGATGATCTGGTGCTGCTGGATGTGCGCAATCCAGCTGAAGCCGAGGTGGCTGTGATCCCTGGGGCCGTGCTGATCCCCCTGGCCACGATCAAAAGCGGTGAGGCGATCGAACGCATCCGCGGGATGGCGGAAACCGGGCGCCTTTACGTCCACTGCAAACTCGGCGGCCGTTCCGCCCAGGCCGTGGAGCTGCTGGCTCAGCAGGGCATCACGGCCACCAATGTTGATGGCGGCATCGATGCCTGGTCCGTGCAGGTGGATCAGGCCGTGCCGCGCTACTGACCCATTGAATTAGTAGTCAACCCCTCGCTTCAGATCCACGCCCTGCTCGGCGTAGTGCTTATGGCACACCATCTCGGAGTGGATGCTGGCCAGATCGAAGTAGGCGGGCTGGTTTTTGCAGCGGCCGGTGATGATTACTTCGGTTTCCGTCGGTTTGCGCAGCAGCGTCTGCACGATCGGTTCCTCCGGCAGCAGCTCCAGATCCACCGTTGGGTTGAGTTCATCGAGGATCACGGTTTTGTAGAGCCCGCTTGAGATGGCCGCGCGGGCGATCTCCCAGGCCCGTTCCGCTTCCACGTAATCGATCGGTTCCTGCTGGCCGCGCCAGACGATGGCATCACGGCCGGAGCGGAGGTGATCCACCAGATGGGGATAGCTGTCCCGCAGCGCGGCGATAGCGGCGTCTTCGGTGTAGCCGCTGCCCCCTTTCAGCCACTGCAGGATCAGCACCCGGTGGCTTTTGTCCTGGCTGATGCCCCGTCCAATCGCCTGCAGCGCCTTGCCGAGGGCGCTGGTGGATTTGCCCTTGCCTTCGCCGGTGTAGATCTCGATGCCGCTGCTCATGTTGAGCGGGATCACCCGCTCCTCCTCCAGCCCTGGCCGCCGGTGCGCCCGCATCTCGGAGTGCAGGTCCGCCACCCGCACCAGAGGAGCAGGTGCCGCGCGGCCGGTCACGATGATTTCCATGCCCTCCGGCCGCTGCCTGAGGGTGTTGACCACGTCCTCCACATCCAGCAGCCCCAGATCCAGCACCGGGTTCAGTTCATCCAGCACCACCACCGAATAGAGCGCGCTGGCGATCGCTCCTTTGGCGATCACCCAGCCCCGCTGGGCTTCCTCCCGATCGAAGCGGGTGGCTTCTTCAGCGGTGAAGTGATCGGCACGGCCCGTGCGCAGGTGGTCGATCAGATGCGGGAAACCCTGCTGCAGCGCTTCGATGGCGGCGTCTTCGTCGTAGGCGCGGCCAGGGCCCTTGAGGAAGCGCAGCAGCAACACCCGGGTGCGTCGTTGTTCACAGATGCCCAGGCCGATGGTGCGCAGCACCACCCCCAGGGCGGCCTGGCTCTTGCCCTTGCCCTCACCGTCATAGATGTGCAGCTGACCATGGCTGCGCTCGCGGCTGTCCGCCGCCGTCACGATGCCGATGCTTCGGGGCATGGTCCCGGCTCTTACCGTTGGAGCCTACCGAGATCGACCGGGTTGTTCCGCTGATGTTCCGGCTGCAGGAATCTTTGCCGCCGCGGCAGGCCGATCTGCTCCAGCAGTTGCGCACCTGGCTGGCTTCACACGATGCCCTGTGCGTGGCTTACTCCGGTGGTGTGGACAGCACCCTGGTGGCCGCAATCGCCCATGAACAGAAGGGTGATGCCGCTGTCGCGGTGACGGGGGTCTCGCCGGCCCTGGCTCCCCATCTGCTGGAGGAGGCGCGGGCGCAGGCGCAGTGGATCGGCATCCGCCATCAGGAGTGTCCAACCCGTGAGCTCAACGATCCCGACTACAGCAGCAATCCCTCCGATCGCTGTTTTGCCTGCAAGCGGGAACTGCATCACCACCTGCAGCCGATTGCTGCCGCCGCCGGTGGTGCCTTGGTGGTGGATGGGGTGAATCTGGATGATCTCGGTGACCACCGCCCCGGCATTGAGGCGGCCCGGCAGGCGGGGGTGCGCTCCCCCCTGGCGGAATTGGCCATCGATAAGGCCGCCATTCGCCAGTTGTCATCAGCCCTCGGTTTTCCCTGGTGGGACAAGCCGGCCCAGCCCTGTCTGGCCTCCCGCTTCCCCTATGGCGAGAGCATCAGCGCTGAGCGGCTCAAGCGGGTCGGCCAGGCGGAAGCCTGGTTGCTGGCCCGAGGCTTCCCCAGGGTGCGGGTGCGCAGCCAGGGCCTCTCCGCGCGCATCGAGGTGCCCCGTGATCGGCTGGATGATCTGTTGGCCCTGAACGCAAAAGAACCCCTGGTCAGCAGCCTGCTGGACCTGGGGTTCACTTCGGTGAGCCTGGATCTGGAGGGCCTGGTGAGCGGCAAGCTCAACCGCGGCCTCTGATCAGCCAGGCAGCTGGATCGGTTCGCGCACGGTGTCGGCCACAGCCGCCGGTGTTTCCCTGCGAAAACTCCTCAGGGCATGGCGCTGGGCCCGCAGTTCGTCCCGCAGAACGGCGCAGGCCTGTTCCGGCATCGTGTGGTCACCGCAGGTGAACACATCCACGGCGGCATAACCGCTCTCGGGCCAGGTGTGGATGGAGATGTGCGATTCCGCCAGCAGGGCCAGTCCCGTGACGCCCTGGGGCTCGAAGCTGTGGGTGATCAGATTGAGAAGGGTGGCACCAGCACGTTTCGCTGCTGTCGTGATGGTGGTTCTCAGGAATGCTTCGTCGTCGAGCCGGGCAGGATCGCAGTCGTAAAGCTCGAGAATGCAGTGTTTGCCAACCATGTCGGTGGCTTGCAACTGGGTGTCCCCCCATCCCGGGTTGGGATGCAGGTCAGACAGGGTCTGCTCCATCAGGCGATCAGAGAAAAACAGCACAACAGATTATCCGATCTCCACCCCTGGACTCAGGTCTCCAGGATTGAGAATCTGCGAATGTTCCCGCCAGCCGCCCTCAAAGCCGCTCAGGTGGGTGGCGCTCACCAGGCATTGATGCTCCTGCCCCACCGCCTCCAGCAGCAGGTGCTGACGGGTGGGGTCGAGTTCCGCCAGCACATCGTCCAGCAGCAGCAGCGGCGCCTCGCCGAACAGCTGGGTCACCAGCTCCAGTTCCGCCAGTTTCAGCCCCAGCACCAGCGAGCGTTGCTGGCCCGATGATCCGAACCGCCGCGCCGGTGTTCCCCCCAGTTGCAGGGACACTTCATCGCGATGGGGCCCCACCCGGCAGCTGCCCAACCGTTCCTCCTCCGGCCGTTGCCGCCGCAGCTGCTCTTCGATGGCCAGTCGCCATGGCTCCTCCGCTTCCTCGGCATCGAGGCGACTGCCCGGTTGGTAGTGCAATTCCAGCTCCTCGCTCCCGGCACTGAGGTGCGACTGCCAGCGGCGCGCGATCGGTTCCAGGCGCCGCAACGCCCGTTGGCGGCGGCGGTGAATGCGCGTGCTCACCAGGGCCATCTGCACATCGAAGGCATCGAGCAAGGCGTCCCGCTGGTTCGGGCTGGTCTGCGCACCACGACGCCAGAGCTGGCTGCGTTGGCGCAGCAGGCGGTTGTAGCGGCCGAGCAGATCGGCATAGACGGGCTCCAGCTGCAGCACCACGCGGTCGAGCCACTGCCGCCGCAGGGCCGGTTCCCCCCGCACCAGCTCCAGATCGAGGGCGCTGAACCCGATGCAGCGCAGCGGACCGATCAGATCCAGCTGGCGATCCAGGGTCTTGCCGTTGCGACGGGCCTGGCGCCCCCCTTGGCGACGCAGCTCCAGCTCCAGCTGATCGCCATCATCCAGGCCGGCCCGCAGCAATGCCCGCGGTGCCTCCCACTGGATCAGGTCACGGTCCTGGCTGCAGCGATGCGAGCGCAGGCTGCCCAGCAGCTCCACCGCTTCCAGCAGATTTGATTTGCCGATGCCGTTGGGGCCGATCACCAGCAACCGCGGCTGGGTCAGCTCCAGCGACAGCTGCCTGTGGTTCCGAAACCCCTGCAGCTGGAGCGTTTGGAGCCGGATGGGTCACAGAGCGGCGTTTGGGTAAGGTACTAACAACGGGCCGGCCTGTCGGGCGGTCTCCTGCTGTTACCTCACTGAGGCCAGTGGGCATGTAGCTCAGTTGGATAGAGCATCAGATTCCGGTTCTGAGGGTCGGGGGTTCGAATCCCTCCATGCTCGTGTTCAGTCAGTTCCAGAGGTTGATTTCAGCCTCAACCCCATGGCCCGGATGCCACTGGGGTCGATCACAAAACCCTGACCCTTCAGCGCCTCGAGCGACATCGCCGGCGCGGAGACGGACAGGCTGCAGCCGGGCAGGTCTCGCCGCAGGATGTGCAGGGCTCGATGCATCAGAACCGTCAACAGCCGGCCCTGATCCGGTCCCGGACGGGCGGACAGATTCCAGAGATTGGCGTTGAGGGCCATGTCGCTGGTGGCGCGCACGAATCCCACCAGCTCCCCCGTGGACTCCTCAAGGATGCTGATCTGCCACAGGCTGCGCTCCATCGCCTTGGGCCAGAGCTCTTCCGGGTGGGTGGATTCCTGGCAGGACGCCAGCAATCTGTTGATGGCTGCCGGCGATGGCACCTCACCGGTTTCGAGGCGGTATCCCTCGGGAAGTTGAGGAACACTGGGCTGCTGAAGGAACGAAAGCAAGGGATCAGCCGGTGTTGCGCATGCCGGCGGCGATGCCATTAAGGGTGAGCAATGCGCCCCGCAGCAGTTCACTGCGGCTGTAGGTGCGGCGGTCCTCCGGCGTTCCAGGGGATTCGCTCATGGGGGGCTGGCGGTTCTGATCCCGCAGTCGCCGCAGCAGGGCCACCTGCAGGAAGCCCAGGGGAACAATGGTGCGGTTGCGCAGATCCACCGACAGCTGCAGGTTCTGATCGGCCCCCAGCAGGCGGCTCTGACCGGTGATTTCAAGCACCAGCTTCAGGGTGCGGCCGTATTCATCGGCGATCACCTTGAAGATGTCTTCAAAGGCATCGCGCTGCTCAGGGTTGCCGAGGCTGCTCATGTAGTGGTGCGCCAGGTCGAGATCGACCTTGGACAGCGTCATCTCCACCTTGGAAATCAGCATCCGGAAAAACGGCCAGCGCTGATGCAGTCGCCGCAGCAGGTCCAGTTGCTCGGGGTCGTCGTTGACCTCCTCCGCCAGGGCGGTGCCCACACCGAACCAGCTCGGCAGCAGGAACCGGCTTTGGGTCCAGCCGAACACCCAGGGGATTGCCCGCAGACTGGAGAGATCTCGGGCGCCGGTCTTGCGGCGGGCCGGACGGCTGGAGATCTGCAGCTTGCTGATCTCCTCGATCGGGGTGACCTGCTGGAAAAACGCCACCAGATCGGGGTTGTCGTGGACCAGGGCCCGGTAATGCTCGCGGGAGCGCTTGGCCACGCGGCTCATCAACTGGTTCCAGCTCGGGGTGGCATCCAGCTGGTTGGTCACCAAGCTGTTCTGCACCACCGCCGTCGTGACGGTTTCCAGGTTGTAGAGGGCAAGTTCCGGCAGGCCGTACTTGGAGGCCAGCACTTCACCCTGTTCGGTGATCTTGATCCGGCCCTGCAGTGTGCCGCTGGGCTGGGCAAGGATGGCCTGGTAGGCCGGGCCGCCGCCGCGGCTCACCGATCCACCCCGGCCGTGGAACAGCCGCAGGGCCACACCGTGGCTGCTGGCCAGGGTTTGCAGGGCGATCTGCGCCTGGTGAATCTCCCAGTTGCTGGAGAGGAAGCCCGAGTCCTTGTTGCTGTCGGAGTACCCGAGCATCAGCTCCTGCAGGGGCTGTCGCTGGACGCCGACACTGGGGAGCAGATTCCGGTAGATCGGCGTCTGGAACAGGCCGTCCATCACCGCCGGGGCCCGCTGCAGGTCCTCCACCGTTTCGAACAGAGGCACCACCAGCAGCGATGCCTTGCCGGCCTGCGGGTCCGCCAGGCCGATCTCCTTCGCCAGCAGCATCACCTCCAGCAGGTCGGAGGCGGTGTGACTCATGGAGATCACATAGGAGTGGCAGATCCGCTGACCGAATTCCTGCTGCAGGCGATGCAGCATCTGGAACACCGCAAAGGTCTGGGCGGTGGCTTCGGACCATTCGACCGCCGCGGGGATCAGCGGCCGGCGGGTCTGCAGTTCCTCCAGCAGCCAGGCCACCCGCTCGGATTCCTCCATGGCGCCGTAGGCCTTGGGCAGCTGCAGGTGGGTGGTCAGCTCATCAATGGCGTCGCTGTGGCGGGTGCTCTCCTGCCGAATGTCCAGGCTCGCCAGGGAGAACCCGAAGATGTGGACCTGGTTGAGCAGGGTGTCGAGCTGTTCGCAGCTCAGCTCGGTGCTGACGAGACTGTTGCGGATCAGTTCCAGATCACTGCGGAACTGATCGATGTCGGTGTAGTGCAGCGCCTCATGGCCCGGGATCCCATCGGTTGGCGCTGTGGCGGCGGGTTCGGGCGGCGACTGCCAGCCGGCCTCGGACATCTGATGGTTGCGCTGCAGCGTGAGCTCCAGCCGTTCGAGGATGTAGCTGAGCTTGAGCCGGTAGGGCTCCAGCCGATAGCGGGCGGCCCGGCGCTCATAGATCTCCGGGAAGCGCAGCCGGTCCATTTCCAGCGATTCCAGCAGTGGTGGGGCCACCTGGCTCCACTGCATCGAGATGCTCAGCTGGTTGCGCAGGGATTGCACCGAGCCGATGTAGAGCTCCAGCATCAGCTGGCGCTGATAACAGGCGGTCCGCCAGGTGATCTCCGGGGTGACCGAGGGGTTGCCGTCGCGGTCGGACCCCACCCAGGACCCGAAGGTGCAGAAGGACGCCTGGGGGAACTGCACATCGGGGTAGTGCCGGCTCAGGGATGACACCAGCCGCCGCCGCAGCTGCGGCATCGCTTCGAACAGCACCTGCTGGAAGTAGTGCAGGGTTGAATCCACCTCATCCAGCACCGTCGGTTTGAACTGGTGCAGCTCGTCGGTGCGCCACCAGAGGCGGATCTCCTCCTCCAGCTGGCGTCGCAATTCCTCTTCGTCGTAGCGGGGCAGCGCTGGCTCTGACTGCAACCGCTGCAGCAGGGACGCCACCTTCCGCTGTTTGTGCCGCACGGTGTGCCGCACGATTTCCGTCGGGTGGGCGGTGAACACCAGTCGGATGTCCAGTTCCCGCAGGAGCGTCTCCACCTGCGCGGGGGGAACATTCATCCGCCGCAACCGCTCGAACACCTCGCCGAATGTGGCGGGGTCGGTCTGGCTGGCCAGGGGCGGGGCGAAGGGATCAAAGGGTGCCGCGGTCTCGTCGTCCTGGCTGCGGCTGGGACGAAGGCTGTCGAGATAGCTGTCTTCCTCGATGCGCTGCTCGAGGATGTTGATCAGCTGGAAATACAGGGAGAAAGCACGGGCTGCTGCGATGGCCTCGGAGAGATCCATGCTGCGGATCAGCTCAACGATCGCCTCGCTGCTGCTCTCACCGTCGCGGCCTTCCAGGGCCACCGGATCACTCAGTTGCTTGAGACGAAGCAGTCGCTCGCTTTGTTCCGGGGGGCATTCGCTGCGCAGCACGGTCTGCCACAGGTCTTCCACCAGCTCGAGGCGATGCTGCAGCAGGCGGCCGGCGCCGGGGCTGCCACCGCTGGCCCTTGGCTGCTCGCCGTCGGGGGCATGGGCGGTGGACTGGGGCATCGACGCTCCGCTGGTCTCGGGACTGCGCATGATCATCCCAAAGCGCCGCTCAGGGGGGCGACGGACTCTTCCTGATCCTTCATGGCACAACTGCCCTGCCGCAGAAGGTCTCCGATGCTGCAGCCCTGCTCAATGGCTGCTGTCCAACGCATGGCTTGGTTGCCGGATTCCAGCAGCCGTCCCAGCGGTTGAAGCCGCTCGCTGAGGCCGAGGGCTTCGGCCCGGGGGCTCAATTGCTCCAGAATCTCGGCAATCCAGGCTCGGCCGGTCACCGCACGGCCGTCCTGCCAGTGCTGGAGCGTGGCCTCGAGGCTGGAGCGGGCCGCGGCGGCGTCATTGCTGTCGGCCAGCTCCGCCAGCTCCTCTGCGCTGAGTTCACTGGCCTGGAGTGGATCCAGCCGCTGCGGGTCATCACGCAGTTCCAGCAGCCGCAGTTCCAGCAAAGCCGTGATCGCCAGCAGTTCCGCCGGGTCGGTGATCAGATCACAGATGCGCAGTTCCAGGCGGTTGAGGTCGTAGGGCCGTCGCGGTCCGTTGGGGCGAACGGAGGTCCAGAGATGGCGTTCGTTGCGCATCTGGCCATCGGCCAGGCGCTGTTCCACCCACTGCGTGTAGTGGGAGTGATCCAGGAACAACGGCACCTGCTGTGGGGTCAGGGGAAACTGATGCCAGCGCTGTGAGTGGTGGCCGGTCAGCTGACCACCGAGAAACGGTGAACTGGCACTGAGGGAGAGCAGCAAGGCCGCTTCGCAACGCACCAGCCGCACGGCTGCGAACAGCCAATCCAGGTCCGTGATGCCCAGGTTGATGTGAATGCTGGCGGTCACGACCTTGGTGCCGTAAGTCGTTTCGATCAGGTCGTGATACGGATTGGTGGGATCCGATCGCTCGAAGCGGCTGCTGTCGCCGAGGCTGAGGGTGCTGCCCGGCAGCAGGGTCAGCCCCCGGGGAGCCAGCCATTCGCGCAGCCGCCGGCGGGGTTGCAGCAGGGCCTCCGGCAGAGCCTCGTAGGCGCTGATCGGCGGGGTGATGTACTCCAGGTTGCGGTGGTCCGGTTCCGTGACGAAATCACTGAGATCCCGGGCCACCTCGCTGGCCACGCCCACGTTGGTGCCGTCCGGTCGCCCGGTGAACAGCTCCACTTCAAAGCCCTTGAGCAGCAGCCCTTCGCTCATGGCCGCTCCGGGTTGAGGCAGGCCAGGGCCGTGAGCATGCCGCGGGCCTTGTTGAGGGTCTCCTGGTATTCCGCCGTCGGCTTCGAATCCGCCACCACGCCGGCTCCCGCCTGCACCTTCACCTTGCAACCACCGGACGGGTCCGGTTGAACCACCATGGTGCGGATCGTGATGGCGGTGTTCAGGGCTCCCGCCAGATCCACCGATCCATACACACCGGAATAGGGGCCGCGGGCATCGGGTTCCAGCTCATGGATCAGCTGCATGGCACGGATCTTGGGTGCTCCACTCACGGTTCCGGCGGGGAAGGATGCCATCAGCAGGTCCCACACGTCGTGCTGGGGGGCCAGACGCCCCTCCACCTGGCTGACGATGTGCATCACGTGCGAGTACCGCTCGATCACCATCAGATCCTTCACCGCCACAGTGCCGGGCTGACAGACCCTGCCGAGGTCATTGCGGCCGAGGTCCACCAGCATCACGTGCTCGGCACGTTCCTTGGGGTCGGCCAGCAGATCCAGCTCCAGGTCGCGATCCTCATGGGCTGTCGTGCCGCGCGGACGGGTGCCGGCAATGGGTCTGAGGCTGGCTCGGATGCCCTCCGGCGCAGGGTCGGCCTGCACCATCACCTCCGGACTCGATCCGATCAACTGCCAGTCCCCGAAGTCGAAGAAGGCCATGTAGGGCGATGGATTGACCATCCGCAGGCTGCGATAGAGCTCCAGCGGCTGCTGGGGAACAACCGTCTCCAGGCGTTGGCTGATCACCAGCTGGAAGACGTCACCGGCGGCGATGTGTTCCCGGGCGGTGTCGACCGCCGCCTCGAAGCGCTCCTGGCTGCAGTTGCTCTTCACATCGGGAAGCTGCTTGGCCTGCGCATCCCAGGGCAGGGGATCCACCAGGGGGAGCGGGGCTTCCATGCGCCGCCGGAGCGCTGCAATCCGCGCCATCGCCCCGTCCCAGGCAGCATCTTCTGATTGACCCTGGCTCAGGTCGGCGAAGGCCACGGCCGTGATCTGTCGCTTCACCTGATCGAAAATCAGGATCGCGTCCATCAGCATCCAGATGCCGTCCGGTGGATCCGACTCCTGCCGCGGATGCACCGGAACACTGGGTTCAATCCACTGAATCAGCTCATAGCCCCAGACGCCGTAGAGCTGCCCGAGCGGTGGCAGTCCGGGCAGGCTGATGCAGCGGTAAGGCTCCAGACAACGCCTGAGACTGTCGAAGGGATTGCCACGCAAGGTTTCCTCGCGGCCGTCACGCCAACGTCGTTGCAGGCAATCGTTGCGGGCTGATGCGGTCCACAGGGGATCGCAGGCGATCACACTCCACCTGCCGAGGGTTTCACCACCCTCAACCGATTCCAACAACACCCCAGGGGCATGATCGGCCCCGACCTTGATCCAGGCCGTCAGAGGGGTTTCAAGATCCGCCGGCCAGCTCTGGGCCAGCGGAATCAGATTGGCACCGTTGGCTGCGGCCTCGTGAAAGGCGACGCGATCAGGACTGAGCATGACGGCATCTTTGCAGCACCGCCCCAGGGAGGGGCGGGGTCAGTGCGATGGATCAGGAGTCGTAGGTGTTGCGACCGCTGAACTTGATGCTGGAGGGGTTCACGTTCTGGCCGATGCGGCGGGAGTTGTGACCCACCATGGTGCGACCTTCGTTCACTTTCTCGGAGACCACACCGTCCTTGGGATAGAGGAATTCGGTGTCGCCGCCGGGGAAGATGCGGTAGATCTTGTAATCCTCGATCCGGGGCTTGAACTTGGTGCGCAGCTGGGTTCCGAGGGCAAGGCACTGTTCCTTGCGGGCGAAATACATGATGTTTTCGCCGGAATTCATCATGGCAGCGCCGCCGGTCGGCAGTTCAAAGGCCTGAGCGCTGTTGCTGGTCCAGGTGATGGCGTATTTCTCTTCGGTTTCAGCGGCATTCAGCAGACCACCGGTGCTGCCGATGAACTGAGGAAGCTGACCATTCAACGCCGATGCTGTCATGGCTGCGGTAATCCAGACGGTCCGTTACGACTGGAAAGTAGCACCGTGGTTGGGGCCTGATTTGGCTGGCGAAAGCAACCTTCACACCCGTCAACAAAGCGGTTCCCGTTATCAGGTTGGAGCCGGTGCCACGGGGAAGAACACGGTGAGATCCCGATCGCGTCGTGCGTGGTACCTCCCGCCCAGGCTGGCCATCAGTTGACGGGTGGCCGACTGACTGAGCTGAAGGCTGCCGGTGGCTGGATCCCAGCTGAGCACGGTGCCCACTTGTTCGGTGCTCGAACCCGACCCGGTCGACGCCGGCCCGTCCTCCATCTGCACTTGAAGCTGCAGTTTCAGGCGGGCGCCGGCCGGCTGCAGCTCCAGTCGCAAGCCGGTTCCGCCGGGCAGCCCCCGGCTGACCCGGTCGATTAGACCGCCGAGCATCGGCTCCAGCCGCCTCGGGTCGCTGAGCACATCGGGCAGGTCAGGCTGCACGTCCAGCGTGAGGCTGAGTTGGCGTCGCTCGAGTTGGTCCCGCCAGATCGGTTCCAGACTGCGCAGGATGGATCCGAGATCCGTGCGGGCCAGCTGGGTTCCCTCGGGTTGGCGCTGCAGCTCGGCGGCATGGAAGATCAGCCCGAAGCGGTCGATCTGTTCACTGCATTCCCCATCGATCTGTCGAAGCCGTTTCTGCACCACGGCGGGCAGGTCGTCGCGGCGCAGCAACGAGCGGATCAGGGTGCGGATCGTGGCCAGGGGTGTGCGCACCTCATGGGTGATGGCCTCCAGCAAGCTGAGGTCGTGGGAGGACTCCTGGTTTGATTCGGAGCTGCTCTGGGTCGGTTGCAGGGTCAGGCTCGGTGCCGTCACGGTGAGCTTTTCTGCCAGCCGCGGCCAGAACTGCTGGTCGAGCTGGGGATCGCTGTGCAGCGGGCCAAGATCGTTCAGCTGTGTTCTCAAGGCTTCTGCCAGCTCGGGGGACTGACCCTGCAGCCGCGTTCCGAACAAGGCCAGGGCATCGCCCAGGGTGTCGTGGTCGCAGCGCATCAGCAGCTGACGCCGGTCTTGATCGCCATGAATGGCCAGGGCCACCTGCAGGGTCGGTGTGATGACGATCAGCAGGGGGTCCAATCCGTCCTCAGGGTGCAGGGGCAGCCGGCGGAAACGCATGCCTTCCGGCCGCTGGCCGCCACTTCCCGGCAGGGCGGCATGGGACGGACTGAAGCGATCGAGGTTCTCCGGCGCCAGCACCCATCCCTGCAGATGGGCCAGAAGCTCGGGCTCGTAGAGCGCCGGCAGCGGGGAGGCCAGCCAGATTCCCTCCTGGGCATCGCGATTCAGCAGCTCCTCCTGAAGAATTTCGAGGGCGCCCCACCAGAGGCGGCGCACCCCGGATTCATCACAGGCTCCAGGACGTCTGTCCCGGGCCAGACATTGCCGCAGGGCCTGAAGGCTGTTGTCGCTCACCATCGACCCAGTGAGCCGACTCGGCTCTGCCGCACCACGGACAGGCAGAGGCCAAGACAGATGAAGTTGACGAGCATCGCCGAGCGCCCGTAGCTGAGGAACGGCAGGGGGATGCCGGTGATCGGTCCGAGTCCGATGGTCATGAAGATGTTCACCACCACCTGGAACATCACCATGGTTCCGATGCCGACCACCACCAGCGATTCGAAATCGCTGCGGGCGTGGCGGGCCACCTGCAGCAGGCGCATCATCAGCAAGGCAAAGCCTGCCACCACCAGCACCGTGCCGATGAATCCGGTTTCCTCGCCGAGGGCACTGAAGATGAAATCCGTGTGCTGTTCAGGAATGAAGCGCAGTTTGGTCAACTGACCCTGCAGCAGCCCGGTGCCGAACAGCCCGCCGGAACCGATGCCGACGCTGCTCTGCAGCAGGTGATAACCACCACCGAGAGGATCCTGGGATGGGTCGAGGAACAGCACCAGGCGATCGCGTTGATAGTCCTTGAGGCCGTTCATCCACAGCCAGGGGGTCACCACGGCCATCAGGGAGTGGATGGCAACGGTGATGGCAGCAGCCAGCCGCTTCCAGGGCAGGCTCCGGAAGGCCAGGATCGTCATCAGCGGGATCCAGATCGCCATCCCCCAGGGCAGCAGACCGGACAGCAGCGCCGTGACCAGGGGAGACAGCAGCAGCACGACCCATTCGATCGGCATGCCCGACCAATAGAGCATCGTGAGCATCAGGGCTCCGAACACCAGTGATGTGCCCAGGTCCGGCTGGATGAACACCAGCAGCCAGGGGATGGAAATCACCCCCAGTGGCCGCAGCAGATCCACCGGACGCTCCACCGGATGTCGGGACAGAACAGCCCCCAGCAACAGGATTGCCGCGATCTTGGCGAATTCGGACGGCTGAACATTGACGGGGCCGATGCTGATCCAGCGCTGCGCTCCCAGGGCGGTGGTGCCCACCACACGCACGGCGATCAGGCTGAGAACCGTCATGCCGTACACCGGGATCAGCAGCGGCTGCAGCCGTTGCAGTGGCAGGCGTGC
>ERZ802819.379-NODE-379-length-29736-cov-29.3041_pt1 | contig 29736 bp, 27 predicted proteins | sample MGYA00345647_ERZ802819 | MGnify/ENA primary metagenome ERZ802819 (study PRJEB30503, sample SAMEA104212355) | marine metagenome | biome: Westerlies Biome; feature: [SRF] surface water layer (ENVO:00010504) within the epipelagic zone...; material: water...
GTGTGATCATCAATGACCCTGGTCCGTTTCAGGCGGGCCGGGGTTGTTTTTGGTCTGTTCATGCAAGTGCCGGTGCCTTTTTTTAACCATGAAGCCGACAAAATGCGCACCTGTTTGCCGGCTAGACATCCAACCAGTCGGAAATGTCCATTCAAAGGAGGCCCGAGATGGGTGCAGCACTTCTCGTACTGATCGGCCTTGGTGTGTTCACGAGTGAGTCGATGCAGACGTTTCGTGAAAACAGCAACGGCAACCCGAAATATGTCATCAGCGTTGTCGGTGATTGCGATACCGGCATTCGCGACAGCGGCTTTGCCTATGCCCCGTTTGGCGGGATTGTGCTGAAGCAGGTCAATCTTGACGATACTGTCGGCGAAATCTGTTCAGACTGACAAATATGTTTTTACTGACGGGGTGGCAGGTCAAAAGCCTGCCATGGCCGGCATGATTGGCGTGTCAGTCAGCGTCGCTGACCATGCGACTGACGCGCAGCCGCAAGGCGTTCAGCCGGATAAAGCCATGCGCATCGGCGTGGTCATAATCCACCGCACCTTCCTCAAAGGTCACCAGATCAGCGTTATACAGCGAATTGGGTGACTTGCGGCCGGTGACAATCACATTGCCCTTATAGAGTTTGACCCGCACCACACCGCGCACTGCATCACGGCAGCTGTCAATGGCGGCCTGCAGCATTTCGCGCTCTGGTGCGAACCAGAACCCGTTATAGACAAGCTCTGCATAGCGCGGCATCAATTCATCCTTCTGATGCGCTGCGCCGCGATCAAGCGTGATCGATTCCATCGCCCGGCGTGCGGTCAGCAGGATTGTACCACCCGGGGTTTCATAGACGCCGCGTGATTTCATCCCGACAAAGCGGTTTTCCACCAGATCAAGACGCCCGATGCCGTTTGCCCCACCAAGCTCGTTGAGCTTTGCAAGGATTGTGGCCGGCGACATGGCCACACCATCGATGGCCACCGGATCACCAGCCTCAAACGTGATCTCGATTTCGGTCGGGCTGTCTGGCGCATCCTCGGGCGACACGCTGCGCGAGAAGACATATTCTTCGGGCGCGACCCATGGGTCTTCGAGCACTTTGCCCTCGGCAGAGATATGCAGCAGGTTGGCATCGACGCTGAACGGCGCTTCACCGCGTTTGTCGCGCGGGATCGGAATCTGGTTCTGCTCGGCATAGGTGATCAGCTTGGTGCGCGATCCCAGATCCCATTCTCGCCATGGGGCGATGACCCTGATATCGGGCTGCTGCGCGTAATAGGCGAGTTCGAAACGAACCTGATCATTGCCCTTGCCGGTGGCACCGTGCGAAACAGCGTCAGCACCCACTTCGCGGGCAATTTCGATCTGGCGTTTGGCAATCAATGGCCGTGCGATCGAGGTGCCAAGAAGATACATGCCCTCATAGAGCGGGTTGGCGCGGAACATCGGGAAGACATAGTCGCGCACAAATTCTTCGCGCAGATCTTCGATGAAAATCTCCTTGATGCCCAGCATCTCAGCTTTCGCGCGCGCCGGTTCAACCTCTTCACCCTGGCCGATATCGGCGGTGAAGGTTACAACTTCGGCATTGTACTCATCCTGCAGCCAGCGCAGAATGACCGAGGTGTCGAGCCCGCCCGAATAGGCGAGAACGACTTTTTTGACGTGATCCTGTTTCATGGCCGCTGTGATAGCCGATCATGTGGCCCCCCGCAACGCAGATTTTTCGATCGCAGTTTTTCGGCGGCGGCAAAGCAGAAATGTCTCTTTCCAGCATTGCGCTGCCTTTTATCTGGCTGGACGTTTATGTGACGTTTTGTGGCGAGGCCGTTACAGCCCGCCGCATCCGGTGACGCTAAGTCAGCACACGGTGTCAGTATTTTTCAGAAGGATTCAACCGATGAGCCATCCCACGGACATTGAAATTGCGCGCGCGGCCAGCAAAATGCCCATTCAGGACATTGGCGCAAAATTGGGCATTTCAGCCAATGACCTTGTCCCCTTCGGACATGACAAGGCCAAGGTGTCGGCAGAATTCATCGCTGCGCAGGCGGGTCGTGAAGATGGCAAACTGATACTGGTGACGGCGATCAACCCGACACCGGCAGGCGAAGGCAAGACAACGACCACTGTCGGGCTGGTCGACGGGCTGAACGCCATCGGCAAACAGGCGACCGTCTGTATCCGCGAGGCATCTCTTGGTCCGTGTTTCGGCATGAAAGGCGGCGCGGCGGGCGGCGGCTATGCGCAGGTTGTCCCGATGGAGGATATGAACCTTCATTTCACCGGTGACTTCCACGCCATCACCTCGGCGCATAATCTGTTGTCGGCGATGATCGACAACCATATTTACTGGGGCAACAAGCTGGATATTGACCAGCGCCGCGTATCATGGCGGCGTGTTGTCGATATGAATGACCGCGCCTTGCGTGATATTGTCACCAGCCTTGGCGGTGTATCGAACGGATTTCCGCGGCAAGCCGGATTTGATATCACGGTTGCATCCGAGGTCATGGCGATCCTGTGTCTGGCAAATGATCTTGAAGATTTGCAGCAACGCCTTGGCGATATCATTGTCGCGTATCGGCGGGACCGGACCCCTGTCTTTTGCCGCGATATCAAGGCTGATGGCGCGATGACGGTACTGCTGGCGCAGGCATTGCAGCCCAATCTGGTGCAGACGCTGGAAAACAATCCGGCCTTTGTGCATGGCGGCCCGTTTGCCAATATCGCGCATGGGTGCAATTCGGTCATTGCCACGCAGACAGCGCTGAAATTGTCTGATTATGTGGTGACCGAAGCCGGATTTGGTGCCGATCTTGGTGCCGAAAAATTCCTGAACATCAAATGCCGCAAGGCCGGCCTGTCGCCAAGTGTTGTCGTGCTGGTGGCAACTGTCCGTGCGATGAAAATGAATGGCGGCGTGGCGCGGGCCGATCTGGGCGCTGAAAATGTGGATGCAGTAAAGGCCGGCTGTGCAAATCTTGGCCGCCATATTGAAAATCTGAAAAGCTTTGGCGTGCCGGTTGTGGTGGCTGTTAACCATTTCCTCGGCGATACGGATGCCGAGGTGGCGGCGCTTCAGGACTATGTCAGTGCGCAGGGCAGCGAAGCCATTATATCGCGCCATTGGGAGCTGGGGTCCAAAGGGTCGGCAGAGCTGGCGACACGGGTGGCTGAAATTGCCGATTCGGATAGCAGCAATTTTGCCCCGATCTATCCTGATGACATGCCGCTGTTCGAGAAGATTGAAACAATTGCCAAGCGTATCTACCGCGCTGACGAGGTGCTGGCTGACAAAAAGATTCGCGACCAGCTTGCCCAGTGGGAAGAGCAGGGATATGGGCATCTGCCTGTCTGTATGGCCAAGACCCAATACAGCTTCAGCACCGACCCCACACAGCGCGGCGCGCCAACCGGCCATTCAGTGCCGGTCCGCGAAGTGCGCCTGTCGGCAGGGGCCGGTTTCATCGTTGCCATCTGCGGCGAGATCATGACCATGCCGGGCCTGCCAAGCGTGCCGGCTGCTGAATCAATCCGGCTGAATGACGACGGCGACATCGAAGGCCTGTTTTAGGGAATATTATTGTCGCCGGTCAGATTTCGCGAAGCAATGGTGCCGGTTTCCGCCCAAGCGTGCGGGCCGCGCCGATCAACCCCAGGACAGCTGTGCCGGCGGCGCCTGCCATTGTGGTGATCAGAACAAGCCCGAAATCCATCTCGAAGTCGCTCTGCAATAATGTCTCGATCATTGCCCAGCTGGCAATCGTGCCGATAATCGTCGCGGCAGCAGCAGCCAGCACGCCCAGCAGCGCATATTCCAGAAGCCAGGCGATGGTGATGGCGATGCGCGTTGCCCCCAGAACTTTCAGAATGACTGAATCGGCAAGGCGCTGCGCCTCGGTGCTGGCCACCGTGCCAGCCAGAACAGCGAGCCCGGCAACCAGCGTGACAGCGGCTGTCAGTTGCACTGCCGCGCCCAGCAAGCCGATGACGCGCTGTGCCGTGTCCACGGCTTCACGCACCGAAATCGCCGAGATATTGGCAAATTCAGTGGCGACATTGCGCTCTACCGCGGTGGCAGCCGCATCATCATTGGCATAGGTTGTTGCCATCCAGCTGTGCGGCGCTGCCTCCAGCACCCCGGGGGACAGCACGAAAACGAAATTGATGCTGAAGCTTTCCCACTCAACGTCGCGGATATTGACGATTTCTGCCTTGATGCGCCGCCCAAGAACATTGAAGACAACGGTATCGCCAACCCACACACCAAGATCGAGCGCCTCTTCCGCGGTCATTGATGCCAGTGGTGGGCCGCTGTAATCACTCTGCCACCAGCTGCCAGCAATAATCTCACCCGTTTCGGGCGGGGTGGCCGACCATGTCAGCGCCCGATCCCCGCGCAATACCCAGGCCGACCCGTTTTTCATGTCGAAACTGTCGGATGACCTGCCACCAAGTTCGGAAATACGCCCGCGCAACATCGGCGTGCGGCCCACATCGCTGATGCCGGGCGTGCCCTCGGCGATCTGCATGAAGCTGTCAATCTGCGTTGGCTGAATATCGATGAAGAACCAGGCGGGTGCATCCTCGGACACGCGCGTATCGATCTGCCGGCTGATATTCGTCTGCGACAAGGCGACCGTAACCAGCACTGACAAGCCAAGGCCAAAGGCGATGATCACCGACCGCACTGGCGATCCGGGGCGGGTAATCGCCGACAGCGCAAGACGGGCCGGCACATAGCGCGGTGCTGGCAGACGGCGCAAACCGCGGACCAATATCTCTCCCAATCCGGCCAGCAGCGCAATGGCTGCCAGTGATCCGCCGATAAAGCTGGCGGTCAGCATCAGATCACGGGTGGCGGCAAAGGCAAGACCGGCGAGGACCATCAGTGTCACCGCCGCGATACCAAGATAGATGCCGCGCGGCCGGCCGGCGGGCATGCTGTTCAGCTGACGGAACAGATTGGCAGCGCGCACTTCCTCGGCCTTGGCAAGCGGCCACAGGGCAAACAGGAATGAAGTGACGACACCAAATCCGGCGGCAATGGCAAGCGGCAGCGGATAGATGGCCATTGTGATCGGAACGGTGACGTAGGATGACAGCAGATCAATGGCAAATATCGGGGCAATAGCGGCCACGACAACCCCGGCAGCAACGCCGGCCCCGGCAATCAGCATCACCTGTAACAGATAGGTGCGAAAAATCAGGCGTGCCGGTGCGCCAAGGCATTTCAGGGTGGCAATCACCGGCATCCGGCTGGACAGCCAGGCACGCACGGCCCCGGCCACACCAAGGCCGCCAATCAGCAAGGCGGTCAGGCCAACAAGAACCAGAAACACCTCGGTGCGGTCGATAAAGACATCAAAGCCGGGGGCCGCATCCAGCAGATCGCGCAGCCGCACGAACCCGTCGGCAGTCGCAGCTTTCAGGGCGGCGGTGGCGGCCACGCGTTCAGTCTGGTCATCCAGCAGCAGGCGCAGCCGATGGGTGATCATCGCGCCGGGCTGGTCAAGGCCGGTGGCGGCCAGCGTCTCCATCGACATCAGAATGCGCGGACCAAAGGTGATAAAGCTGACCGACCTGTCCGGCTCATAGGCCAGAATACCGGCAACAGTAACCTCATAGCTGCCGATCCGTGCGGTATCGCCGACCTGCAAACCCATGGCGCGGGTCAAAGCCGGATCAATCAGGATGGTGCCGGGGCCCAATGGCAAACTGGCACCGCCCTCAATTTCCGGTGTGCCAACAATTTCCGGTGTGCCAACAAGGGGCCAGCTGTCATCAACAGCCTTGAGGGCGACAAGCTTGCGTTCATCGGCATTCTGCAGCATCGCCCGCATTTCGCGCGTGCGCGCCAGCGTGCCATACTGGCGGGCAAGGCTGACCACCTCGGCGGGTGGTTCTGCATAAAGGGTGCGCATCTCGATATCGCCGCCAAGCAGCAGGCGGGCATTGCCGGAAATGCCATCGCGCATCGCCTCGGCAACCGAACCGACAGTGCCGATCGCGGCAACGCCCAGCATCAATGCGCCAAGAAACACCCGGAAACGAGACAGTGATCCGCGAATTTCACGGCGGGCCAGACGCCAGGCAAGGCCCCAGCCGGAATCGCCAGCTGGCAGCGGTGTGCTGTTATGTGTGCCGGATTGCAATGTCATTGGTGTGCAGCGCCCGCGGCGGTAACACGGTCATCGGTGATCTGCCCGTCCTCGATTGTCAGAACACGCCCGCACCGTTCGGCAAGCGCGGCATCGTGCGTTACAAGGACAAGTGCGGCGCCGGCCGCACGGGTGGCATCAAACAGGGTGGCGATCACTTTTTCGCTGGTGCCACTGTCCAGATTTCCGGTTGGCTCATCAGCGAGCAGAATGCGCGGGCGCGGTGCGATGGCACGCGCGATGGCCACGCGTTGCTGTTCACCGCCGGACAGCTGATCCGGCAGATGGGTCATCCGGTGGTCAAGCCCGACAGATGCCAGCGCGGCGGCGGCGCGTTCCTGCGCATCCTGCCGACCGGCAAGTTCCAGCGGTACGGCGACATTCTGCACGGCTGTCATGGACGGGATCAGACGGAACGCCTGAAACACGATGCCAACATGGTCACGCCGCAGCGCTGCCAGCGAATCTTCCGGCATGCGGGTGATATCAAATCCGGCAAGGTCGATCCGGCCAGTTGTCAGGCTTTCAAGGCCGGCCATGATCATCAGTAGGCTGGTCTTTCCGGCACCGCTGGGCCCCAGAACGCCGACCGTTTCGCCAGCCCCGATCGCCAGCGAGATACCGCGCAGAATTTCAACCATGCCATCGGCGCTGGACAGCGACAGGCGGGCTTCCAACAAATGGATCACGGCGGAGCTGGCCGAAGATGTGCTGCCAATGTCGGGGTCAGGGGTGTGCATATACGGAACCTGTTCTTATATCTTTGGGGGGATGACTGATGTGATGGCTGTGTGGTCTTGGCGGGCTGGCGTATCATGTCTGGACGCAGTCGGGTTTGTCTTCTAGATGAGATCGGACTTGTTTTCCATTTTTTCCGCTTCGCCAACGGGTTTCGGGTTCGCCAACGGGTTTCGGGACGGCATGCCGGATAGCGGCCCGTCCGGTTTTGGGCATATGGTAACCAACATGAATACAATCAACGCCATATCTTCGAATGCCGTATTTTCGAGTGCCGTATTTTCGAGTGCCAGGTTTTGGAATGCCGATTCTGCGAAGGCCGGATCTGCGCGCCTGTTGCGCTTTTGCCGTGTTGTGCTTCTGACACTGCTTTTCACAAATGTTATGACCGCAGCGCGCGCTGATACCAATAGTGATGCCGGCCGTGATATTGGCGGTGATGCAGAGGTTGTGCGCATCACCGTTCTGGGGGATTCGCTGGTTGCCGGATACGGATTGCCACCAGGCACCTCATTCCCCGATGCGCTGGATAGTGCGCTTGTTGCCGCCGGTTTCAAGGTCGAGGTGGTGAATGCGGGCGTTTCGGGCGATACCACGGCTGGCGGGCTGGCGCGGCTTGACTGGTCGCTTGCCGATGATCCGGACATGGTGATCATTGTCATGGGCGGTAATGACATGCTGCGCGGGCTCGATCCGGCTGCCACACGCGCCAATCTAGATGCGATGATCACCCGGCTGCGCGCGCAGGGTGTGGCCGTGTTGCTGGCCGGTATGCTGGCCCCGCGCAATCTGGGGGCAGATTATGTTACCGAATTTGATTCCCTCTATCCGGCGCTGGCGGCACGGCACGAAACAGGCTTTTATCCCTTCTTTCTGGACGGGGTTGCCATGGATGCCGCGCTGAACCTGCCGGATGGCCTGCATCCCAACAAGGCTGGCATTGACGAAATCACCCGCCGTATCCTGCCGGTGGTGACCGAAATGCTGGCGGGTCTGCAAGGGTGATGATCCGCACCGGCAACCGGCAATTTTCTTTGCATCGACAGGCTTCCTGCCGTACATTGCCGCCGATGGTTGCAAGGCATCATCGGCAAGCCTAAATCTTGCCATGATAATACAGCAATCTGCGATGCGTCGGCGGCTATGCAAAAGGGCATGAAAACAGGCATGAACGCCATGCTTTCAAGCCGGTTTTGACGCGAAAAGACAGTGAAAATGCCCATAGTTCCTGTGGGCGAAGAATGAGGCAGTGATCAGGCGATGAAAACGTTCAGGACATTTCTTGCAGTGCTTGTGGCGGGACTTGTTATGGCAGTCTATTCGGGCGGTACAGCCGCTGCAGAGTCCAAGCGGATCCTCAGCGAAAAAGACTGGGAAGCCTATACGTTCGAAGCGGACACGGGGCGCACCTGCTACATCACCTCGGTGCCGACCAAATCAAGCGGCAAATATGATCCGGCCAATCGCGGTGAAATTCGCGTGTTCGTATCGCACGGTCCGGACAAGGGTGTGCGCAACGTGGTCCAGTTCCTTGCCGGTTACAAACACAAGAAACATTCGGCAGTCGATGTCTCGATTGACGGCAAGAAATTCAAGCTCTTCACCATTGAGGGGCGCGCCTATGCCGAAAGCGAAGAAGATGACGTCGCCATGGTTCGCGCCATGAAGCGGGGCCGCAAAATGACCGTGGTTGGCACATCATCGCGCGGCACGGTGACAACCGACAGCTATTCCCTTTCAGGCTTCACAAAGACCAAGAACCTGATCGACAAGACCTGTAAATAGCCAGACGCGAATGCACCGGCTGGCATGAACGAGGCGGGCTGCCGAAAGGCGGACCCGAAGCCAATTTGGACGAACTATCACAGATCAGTGCCGCGCCGACAGACACTGCCGGAGAGCCGGCGCGCCGTTCAGTTCTGGAGATGAGCGCGCGCGAGCTGGAAGAGGCGGTCACCGAAGCCGGATTGCCGAAATTCCGCGCGCGTCAGCTGTGGCGCTGGGTCTGGCGGCATGGTTTGACATCCTTTGATGAGATGAGTGACCTTGGCAAGCCGGTCCGCGCGCAGTTTGCCGACATGTTCAGCCTTGGCCGTCCGGCAGTAACGCAGCGACTGAAATCAAGTGACGGCACCATCAAATGGCTGCTGCGCTTTGCTGATGGCAGCGAGGCAGAGACCGTCTACATCCCCGACAGACATCGCGGGACCTTGTGTATTTCCTCGCAGGTCGGCTGCACATTGACATGCAGCTTTTGCCATACGGGCACGCAAAAGCTGGTGCGTAACCTGACAGCTGGTGAAATCTGCGGACAGGTGTTGCTGGCGATGGATGAGCTGGGTGACTGGCCTGCAGGCAAGCCTGAGCGCCGCTTGACCAATATCGTGCTGATGGGCATGGGCGAACCGCTGTTCAATTACGATAATGTGGCCAAGGCCATGCGGATTGTGATGAGCGGCGAAGGCGTTGGCCTGTCAAAGCGGCGAATCACGCTGTCGACCTCGGGTGTGGTGCCGGAAATTGCCCGTGCCGGTGCCGATCTCGGGGTTAATTTGGCGATTTCACTGCATGCTGTGCGCGATGACCTGCGTGACGAGCTGGTGCCGATCAACCGTAAATATCCGCTTGCCGAACTGATTGAGGCGTGCCGCAATTATCCCGGCCTGTCGAATGCGCGCCGCATCACCTGGGAATATGTGATGCTGGACGGGGTCAATGACAGTGATGAGGATTGCGCCGCGCTGTTGAAGCTGATCAAGGGGATCCCGTCGAAACTGAACCTGATCCCGTTTAATCCGTGGCCGGGAAGCCCGTATGCATGTTCCAGCGATGACCGGATCGAGGCGTTTGCTGCAAAGGTGCTGAAGGCAGGATATGCCTCGCCTGTTCGCACCCCGCGCGGGCGTGATATTCTGGCAGCATGCGGACAGCTGAAATCTGCATCCGAGCGGCAGCGCGGCCAGCGTACCGGCACGGGCAAGGCGCGGGCTGATCTGGCCAGTTAATTCTTCGGGCTGATTATCAGGGTTGGTTATTATTATGGACTTATTTTGATGGTTGACGTGGTGGCCCCCTGAAATTGAGGGGTACCACCAAAAGGAAGGCGCGTCGGGGCATGGGCGATGCGACAGGAGGCAGCGTCGCTTTACCTTGAAAATCTGCGGCGCGCCAATTACATTCTACAGTAACTGATTATCTCCCAGGGGGTACACATGGCTGATAACCGATTTATGAATACGGCTGCTGCCGAGGCATCGCAAATCGACCTCGGATTGCGGTCTTACATGCTTGGCGTCTACAACCACATGACGACAGCATTGCTGATGACCGGCTTTTTCGCCTATGCGATGAAGTGGATGGTGCTGAATGTGGCTGGCGTAGGCCAGCTGGTCTATGGCTCCCCGCTGAAGTGGGTTGTGATGCTGGCACCGCTGGGCATGGTGTTCTGGCTGTCGGCGCGCATTCAATCAATGTCGGCGACCAAGGCGCGTAACCTGTTTTACGTCTATGCCGCCCTGATGGGTGTTTCGCTGTCATCGATCCTGCTTCTGTATACAGGCGGCAGCGTGGCACGGGCCTTCTTCATCACGGCCGGGGCGTTTGCCGGGCTCAGCATTTATGGCTACACGACCAAGCGCAGCCTGTCGGCGATGGGTTCATTCATGGTCGTTGGCCTGATTGGCCTGATCATCGCATCCGTTGTGAACATCTTCCTGGCATCGACACAGCTCGACTTCATGATTTCGGTCGCCGGTGTGCTGATTTTCGCCGGCCTGACGGCATGGGACACACAAAAGATCAAGCTGATGTATATGGCTGGTGACAGCCAGTCAGAGATGACCAAGAAGTCAATCTTTGGTGCGCTGATGCTGTATCTGGATTTCATCAACATGTTCATGTTCATCCTGCATCTGTTCGGCAACCGCGAATAGACGAACAGCGTGCATGAAAGACAATCTGGTGCCCGGCTCCCAATTTTGGGGCCGGGTATTTTTTTATCGTCTTTTGGTGTCTGACTGGAAACAGGTGACATAAATGGCAGATACACCGTCCCTTGGGCCCTATCTTGACGATGCGACTTCAGATGATGTTGCCGGCATTGTTATGGCGCTGGCTGGTGCAGCGGCGCAGATCGCCGAGCAGATCCGCCACCCCCAAACCGCGCTGGATGCAGCAGCTGGCGATATCAATGCCGATGGCGATACGCAGAAAAAGCTGGATGTTATTGCTGATTTCATCATTGAGGATGCATTGCGCGATACCGCAGCCATGTCCTATCTGTCCGAAGAGCGGGAACAAGCGGTGGCATTGGGTGATGGCGGGCTGATCGTCGCCTGTGACCCGCTGGACGGATCATCGAATATCGGTGTCAATGTGTCGGTCGGGACGATCTTTTCCGTTCTGCCGGCGGCGGGCGGTGAATTGCAGCCGGGCCGCGCGCAGCTGGCCGCCGGATTTTTCGTCTATGGCCCGCAGACGACATTGCTGATCAGCGTCGGCGCTGGCACCGCGTCATTCCGGATGGATGCGGACGGTGTTTTTCACCTGATTGACGGACAGATCAGCATTCCCGAAACAGCAACCGAATTCGCCGTCAATGCCTCGAACCAGCGGCATTGGCCAGCCGCTGTGCAGCGGTATATCGACGAATGCATGGCTGGCAGTGAGGGCAATCGCAATCATGATTTCAACATGCGGTGGGTGGCCTCTCTGGTGGCTGAAACCTGGCGTGTGACATGCCGCGGCGGGGTGTTTCTATATATGGATGATGCACGCCCCGGGTATGAGACGGGCCGCCTGCGCCTGGTCTATGAAGCTGCCCCTGTTGCCATGCTGGTCGAACAGGCGGGCGGTCTTGCCAGCGATGGCAGGATGCCCATTCTTGATGTCATCCCGGGCGAATTGCATCAGCGCGTGCCGCTGGTGTTTGGTGCGGCAGAAGAGGTGCGCCGGCTTGAGGCGCATTATCGTGGCGAGGCGTGATCGCCCTGCTCGGCCTGCAGAACGGCTGCGAGGCCACTTTCATAATCGGGATAACGCAGGGTGATTCCCAGCTCCGGCCCGATCACCTTTGAGCCCACCTTGCGCCGCGAGACATAGAAGCTGCGCGCCATCGGTGACAGATCAGCCTCTTCCAGAGTTTGCGCGGCCGGCGGTTCAACGCCCAGAAGGCGGGCAGCATGGCGCACCACATCGCCCTGTGCTGCCGGCTTTTCATCTGCAAGATTGATGATCCGCCCGCGCCGCGGCGATTCAATGGCGGCATCGATGATGCGGCAGATATCATCAACATGGATGCGGTTGAACAGCTGGCCTTCATTTTCGATAATCCGCGCCGTGCCATCGCGCAAACTGTCGAACGGGCTGCGGCCGGGGCCATAAATGCCGGCAGTGCGAAACAATTCGGTGCCAAGAAGGTCCTGCCAGCGCTGTTCGGCGATGACCCGCGCGCGGCCCCGATTCGTTGCCGGGTCGACGGGCGTGTCCTCATAGCAGAACCCGTCGGGCTTGTCGGGATAGACCGAGGTCGCCGAGACATAGCCGGTCCAGCCGGTGAAGCGCGCAATCAGATCGCCATGCGCATCCAGCACCGGATCACTGCCACCAATCGCGGTGATGGTTGTCAGCAAGGCGTCCACGCCATGCAGCGCCGCAGCCGGGTCGCGCAATGGCTGGCTGTCAGAAAAGGGCAGTATCTGCCAGCCATCGGCTGCCTCGGCCTGCAGGCGTTCGGGAGCGCGCGTTGTACCGCGGATGGTCCAGCCTTTACGGGCCAGAAGATGGCCAAGAGGCCGTCCGACATAGCCAAGGCCAAAGATGAAGATTGTGCGCGACATGCTGTTCCTGTGAGTTGCCCTGGTCTGATTTAGTCACTTATCCGGCTGGCGGCAATCTGTTGGCGCACCAATGCAGCATCGAGCCGGCGTCCCTGCCAGTCCAGCCGCCAGTCCAGATGCGGTCCGGTTGACCTGCCAGTTGATCCGACAGTACCGATTTGCGTGCCGCGCCGGACCACATCACCGCTGGTCACGCTGACGCTGTCCATATGAAGAAAGGCCGCGTTCAGGCCGAAGCCATGGGTGATCAGGACAGTCCAGCCGGAAAAATAGAGTTCTTTGACAAGGGTGATGCGGCCGCCAGCCGGGGCCAGCACGGGCGTGCCTTTGGCGGCGGCGATATCAATGCCGTAATGCGGTGCCCGCGGTGCCCCGTTCAGAATACGCTGGCTGCCATAGATGCCAGTGATCCGGCCGGTAACAGGCATATCAAATCCGCGCAGAAAATCGCCAGCCTGACCGCCAGCATCATGCCGGGTGCGGGCGCGCTTCACATCATCGGCATCGGCTGCAATGCGGGCCAGCACATCATCAGGTGGCGAGACATAGGCTGACTTCAACCCGTCGATGCGCTGGATATCATAGAGGCGCTGGCGTGCGCCAAGGGTTGTCTGCTGCGTAACGCCGTCGGCCCCGGTCACGCGCAGGATCATGATATCGGGGCTGTCGCGGTGAAAGCCGATCATGAACCTGCCATCTGCATCAGTCGCCACCGACATATCATCAAGGGTGACCTGCGCACCGGCAGGCACTGCGGCAATGATCACCCCGCCCTCAACGGCTTCACCGGCAAGCAGGTTTGCCCCGTTCAGCTGCAGGGCGGATACCGGAAGGGTGCTGGCAAGGCAGATCAGCATTGCCAGAATAAATTGCGCAAAACGGCTGCCGATGGCGGCGAACAGGCTTGGAAACAACATGGGTGGACGCTAGCATTTGGGATGGAATTTGGCACGTCCAAAGGCTATATAGTCCACACATAAAAATGAGAGGTGATGCCTTTGTGGCAGCGCCTGTCCAGTTTCATCAAGAAGGGGCGTGTCCAGCATCATAGCCGCGGCGACGCTCGGAAAGCATCATGTCCAGTACCACCCACGAAAATGTTGTCATCATAGGCGCAGGCGCCGCCGGTCTTACTGCTGCCATCTATACAGCACGCGCTAATCTTTCACCTGTGATCATCGCCGGCCTGCAGCCTGGCGGACAGATGACAATTACCACCGATGTCGAAAACTATCCCGGATTTGCCGATGTCATTCAGGGGCCGTGGTTGATGACAGAAATGCAGCAGCAGGCGGAAAATGTTGGTGCGCGCGTGCTCTATGACATTGTGACATCTCTTGATGCCAGCAGCCGTCCTTTCAGTCTGACGATGGATTCTGGTGATACCATCACAGCCGATGCGGTGATTGTGGCCACCGGCGCGCAGGCGCGCTGGCTTGGCCTTGAGTCTGAGCAGGCGTTTAACGGGCGCGGCGTGTCGGCTTGCGCAACATGTGACGGGTTTTTCTACAAGGATCGTGATGTGGCTGTTATCGGCGGCGGCAACACGGCAGTGGAAGAAGCGCTGTATCTCGCCAATATCTGCAAGTCGGTGACGCTGGTACACCGCCGCGATTCGCTGCGTGCCGAACAGATCATGCAGGACCGGCTGTTGCGGCATGAGAAAATCAGCGTCGAATGGAACAGGACCGTGACCGAGGTGATCGGCGATGACAGCGGTGTGACCGGCTTGCGGCTGGAGTCCACGACTGGCGAGGACGCCAAGCAGATTGACGTACATGGCATGTTTGTGGCCATCGGGCATGACCCGGCCACGGCCGCTTTTGCGGGTGCGCTGACGCTGGATGATGAGGGATATATCCTTGCCGAACAGGGCGGAACGCGTACCTCTGTCGAGGGCGTGTTTGCTGCCGGTGACTGTGTGGACAAAATCTACCGGCAGGCGGTGACGGCGGCAGGTATGGGCTGCATGGCGGCACTTGATGCTGAACGCTGGCTTGGCGAACAGCATTAGCGGGATACAGGTCTCTGGTGTGGCCAGATATCAAGGATAGTCAGCCGAGCGGGCCTGTTGAGCCGCTTCAGCTGGTTAATCTGCCAGTGGTTAATCTGCCAACAATCTGACCGAGTTCACCTGCAGGCCGCGGCCCGAATCATCTACCTTTACCAGCAATTTCTGGCCCTGAATCAGCGAGCTGAATCCGCAATCATTCAACACGCGTGAATGCACAAACACATCATCTTCCAGACTGTCGGCGGTCACAAAACCATAGCCGCGAAGATCGTTGAAGAACTTGACCACGGCGCGCAGTTCGCCCTCTTCGGGTTCATGCGCTGCCGGCGGTGCCGGGCTTAGCGGACGTTTGACCGACAGCAGGTCCTTGATCACCTGTCCATGTTCATTGGTACTGAGCGAAACCGCCACGATGTCGCCGGTGAGAAGACGCACGAGGCCGAATCGATCAAGGGTTGAGCGGTGCAGAAACACCTCGTCCTCGCCAATGCGCACGAAGCCGTATCCCTTGCGCTCATTATACCAGACGAGTTCACCCTCACACATTTCATCGTTGCCGGTGCCGGCAGATGACACATTTATGTCCGGTGTCGCCGGCATGTCATCTTCGGGGCTTGCCGATTTTGCCGAAGACTTGCCTGCGGATTTTGCTGCTGCTTTGGTTGCAGACTTTGGCGAAGATTTTGCCGAAGATTTTGCCGAAGATTTAGTGGCCGCTTTGGCTGCAGATTTTGGGGCATCAGAACTGGCCTTCCGGCGCTTTGGTTTGGCAGCAGCCTCTGATGCCTCTTCATCGCCAGTTTCCATATCGTCAGTTTCTGGTTCATCAGCGTCCGAGATGGCGGCGTCCGAGATGGCGGCGTCCGAGATGGCGGCGCTTGCCGCGTCTTCATGTTCGGCAATTTCGTCTGGTCCTGTAACTTCGTCAGGTCCTGTCACTTCGTCTGGCCCAACGATCTCTGTTACACTGGTATCTGTCATGTCTGTCACCCGCATTTCACTGGCTATCTGCGTGACAAGTAAAGGTAAGCGCACACGAACGCAGACCGGGACAACTGTCATGTATAGCCATTCATTCAGGGTGATGATGGACGGCGTTAAGAGGCCTCAAAAAGCGCAAAACAGCGTGGTAACGAGCACGTGAAGTGGCGGAAATATTTTGTGAATATTTACAGCGATTTTTTCGTTCAGAACGGGGCCAGAAACAGGACCTGAATCACGATCGGAAGCCGAGCCCGGGCAGACTGAACTCGTGCGCAGGATTGGCGGCGCGTCAGTTCACGGCAGCAAGGGCGCTGCTGCTGTCACTTATGGCGGCATCGATGGCAGCGCGCCAGTCTGCCTTTGTGGACGCGCTGGCGGCTGTTTTTGGGAAAATCAGTCCGCGCGTGCTGTTCACAAGCCCGCCTTCCCAGATCCCGTTTACCTTTTTCAACCCGGCAAGCGCGGCGGCGGCACTGCCCCCCTGCGCACCGAAACCAGGCACCAGAAACGGTGCTGAGGGCAGGGTATCACGCAGGTTGATGGCCTCATCCGGCCAGGTGGCACCGGCCACAATCCCCAGTGATGACCAGCTGTGCGATCCGATACGTGCGGCCGCCAGCGGCGCCAGACGTTCAGCCAGCTGCATAAAAACAGGTTTTCCGTCAGCGGTGAGATCCTGCAGGTCACCAGCGCCGGGATTGCTGGTGCGCACCAGAACAAACAGCCCGGCTGACTGCGAATCGGCGTGTGTCAGAAACGGGTCCAGCGTGTCGATGCCCAGATACGGATTGACCGTCAGCGCATCAGACGGAAAGGGCGCATCATGACCAATCCATGCAGTGGCATAGGCGGTCGAGGTGCTGCCGATATCACCGCGTTTGGCATCGATGATCACCAACAATCCGGCGTCGATAGCTTCGCGTTGCAGAGCCGCAAGGATTTTCAACCCATCCGGTCCTTGCGCTTCAAAGAATGCAGCTTGCGGCTTGATTGCTGGCACTTTGCCCTTCGCCGCGTCAAGACAGGCCATGACAAAGTCACCAACCGCCCGAAGAGCAGCCGGGCTGCCCGCGACACTGGCATCACCAAACAAGGGCGGAATCATCGCCGCATGCGGGTCGATCCCCATACAGAGCGGTGTGCCGGTGCGTCGCATCGCTTCTGTCAGCCGTGTGCCGAACGGATCAAGGGTCATCGGCCAGCTGCCTCAGACAAGGCCGACAGCATTGCGATAGGTTGTCAGCAACTCGTCCTGCTCCTGCAGGATATCACGGTCCATGGCGCGCATCTTGACGAGCTGGCGCATGATTTTTGGCTCAAAGCCCGTGGCCTTGGCCTCGCTATAGACATCGCGAATATCCGCCATGAGGGCGCGTTTCTCTTCCTCGAGACGTTCGATACGTTCGATGAACTGGGTCAGCTGTTCGGCGCCCGCGCCGGTGCCTGGAATGATGGCCATGATGCCCTGATCCTTTTCCTGCCGGTCGGTATGCCGGTCAATTGTCGTGTTTGTGGGTCTTGTCGTAAGTGGCGCGCGCCTCGGAGCTTGCCTCGGTCTGGTATTGTGCCTTCCAGTCGGCATAATCCATACCATAGACAATCTTCCGCGCGGCGCTGTCCTCGATTGTGATTCCCTTGTCTGCGGCCTCTTCCCGATACCAGCGAGACAGACAGTTACGACAAAAACCCGCCAGGTTCATCATGTCGATATTCTGCACGTCGGTGCGGTTCTGAAGGTGGCTGACAAGGCGGCGGAATGCGGCGGCTTCAAGCTCGGTTCTTGTGGTGTCGGTCATGGGTGATATCTCCGGCAGTCGAAACGGGCTGTCCGGTCACACCGAACGGCCACTGCGGGGCGGACAATATCCAACAAGATGACGCCGCGCAACCACGCAGCTGCGTGGAATACGCATCTAAATTAAAATGATTTCAAAAATTTTGGTGTGGCTAAATTTCTTGTCTTTCTTTATAACGTCACCGTGCCATCGCCAGAAATCAAAGACATGACAGACAAACAGACCAATGAACAGGTTGCTGACAGCGCCGCGAAATTCGATCGGATTCGCCGTGCGCACCAGTCCGAAGTTGCCGAAGATTATGTTGAGATGATCTCCGAGCTGATCGCCACCACCGGCGAGGCGCGAACGGTTGATCTTGCCGCACGCTTCGGGGTGACCAGCCCGACGGTCAATGCCATCATCCAGCGTTTGCAGCGTGAAGACCTTGTCGAGACGCGGCCTTACCGGTCGATCTTTCTGACCGACAAGGGCAAGGCACTTGCCGAGGCCAGTCAGGCGCGGCATCAGATTGTACGTGATTTTCTGGTTACCATCGGCGTGCCGGCCAGCATTGCCGAGGAAGATGCCGAAGGTGTCGAGCATCATGTCAGCGAGGAAACCTTGCGGGTGTTCGCTGATATTACCAAGCGTGGAACCGTCTAGCCGCCAGCCTTCGACCCCAGTTCAGATATGGCAGGCGGCCCAGATTCGTATGCTCGGTCCTATTCGATGCCGCTGAACAGATAGAGGCGGCGTGACCTGTTCTGCGCGATCTTTGTATCTGACAGCGCGGTCTCGGCATTCCACAGAACAGTGCCGATGGCGGGCGGTGTCTCATGTGCATGCAGCGCAACGGTTCGCCGGCCGGGGGTTGGGGTCCACGGGTGGTTCGCCTCAAAATGGTTTGACGGATAGCCATCATCATCATGCACCAGCACAGTGATGTCGCTGTCATGAAAATGCCAGTGCAGCAGTGCCGCGCTGGCCCGCCGGTCGGCAATCACCGTGCGCGCGTCATGCGTTGTCAGCACCGCGCGCGTATCGACTGCCAGATCATGCCATCCGCGCAGACGGCGCAACGGGTCAGATTCGGGCGTTATCGGTCCCATGCTGCCGGCCCAGCAAATGACAACCAGCACCGCCGCCAACAGCGCATTCACACCGGCGGCCATGCCAACCAGGCGACGGCGTGTCAGACATCGCGTGTGCGGCGGTGTTGATTCAGGCCGCTGTGACAGGTCTGACACCTGTGATGGCCAGATGGCCAGCCACAGCACCAATGCCGGCATCGCTGTCAGCGCCCAGTTGGCATTCGCCTCGCTGAGAAAGGCCTGCAGTGTGATGATCAGTAGTGGCGGTGCCGAAAACGCAAACAGCAAAACATGCTTGGTAGCGGTGGTGCGCAGCCTGAAGACACCCAGCATCAGGGCAAAGACCAGCGGACCCGCGGTCAGGAATTGCGCACCGATAAAGCGGATGCTGTTGCCGATATCATAGCTTTGACGGGCCAGATTTGCGTTATCGCCAAGATGGCGCACGGTGGCAAAATCATGCGACAGGTTCCAGATCAGATTCGGGCTGGCCAGCAGCAGAAATCCGCCGCCAAACCAGATCAGCGCCTTCAGTGGCAGTCGGGTTTCAGCGTGCCAGACGCGGGTGATGACTATCAGCAGAACCAGCCCCGGGAATGCATAGATGGCGGCATATTTTGCCAGAAAGGCGATGCCGAACGCCGCCCCGGCCAGCAGCATGCCGCGTTCGATGCCAATCCGGTTGCCCATCACGCCGATGATCGCCAGCAGACCGGCAGACCAGAACAGCAGCAGCGGTGTGTCTGTCGACATCAGGAAGCTGCCAAGTCCGACTGCTGGCAGGGTGATCCACAACAGGGCTGCACGTCGCCCGGCTGCCGGGCTGGCAAGCCAGACCGCCCCGCGCCACAACACCAGCGCTGTCAGCAGATGCAGCCATGGCGCTGGCAGGCGCACGGCCCATTGATGATGACCGAATGCCGCGTGCGACAGGCCGATGATCCAGCTTGTCAGCGGCGGTTTGGTGAAATAGCCGAAATCGAATGTCTGGCTCCACAACCAGTATTGCGCCTCGTCAACGCCAAGCTCCAGCGGGCTGGCCAGAATGGAAAGGCTGCGCAGACAGGTGATGGCAAGCAATATGAAAAAGACCCAGCGGTCAGCCCGCAGATTGGTGCTGATATCGCGCGGATCACCATTCGCCCACATGCCGGTATCCTTGCTATCATCTGGGGAATAGGGAGTGGCATTGGGCGTGGCCATTGGCTATCCTCGGCCTATTGGCTATTCTTGGCCTGGTGGCGATGCCCGACCCGGTGGTAGAGCATTGCCCTTTGGTCAGAGATGGCCCGTTAATAAAACATGCAGTGCCGTCAGCGACCTGCCCGGCAGTGCTGACGCACGATAGCCCGGCCTGTACAAGAAAGAAACCCGTCGGCATGACCGAGACATCAACATACTTCACAGCTGCCAATCCGTCTGACTGGTCGGCGATGGTGGAAAAAGTGCTGAAAGGGGCGTCAGCGGACAGCCTTGCACGCCGTGATGAAGACGGGCTGGTCACGCACGCTTTCTATCCGGCCACGGGTGATGATGCCGATGCGGCACCTTTGTTGCCGGCATCACCTGCATCACGCCTGACAGGTGGCTGGGACATCTGCCAGCCACTGGCGCATGGCAGCAGCAATGATGACATTCTGGACGTGCTTGCCAGCGGCGCAACAGCGCTGTCGCTTGCAGATACCGACCCGCAGACAATTTCGGCGCGGCTGCAATCGGTTGTCCTGTCAGCCATCACCATCGGCTTTGAAGGTGGCTTCGGGGCTGCTGATGATCATGCCAACCGATATAGCGATCTGTATGTGGCTTTGCTGCGCTGCGGTGAGTCTGGCGAGGATGCGCCGGAGGATATGCGCCCGGAAGATGTGCAGATTGATCTGGGCATCGATCCCTTTGCCGGCAGCGGGCATCGTGCGCGCATCACCACCGGTCTGGGCCTTGTCCATCAGGCAGCGCCAACGCACCGCCTGATGCGGGTCGATGGATGGGCGCGCCACAATCAGGGGCTTACCGCAGCACAGGAGCTGGGATTCATTCTCGCCGGCATGGCTGAAATCCTGCGCGAAGGGGTGGCCAGCGGGGCCGAGGTCACCAGTGTTGCCAGCCATATGTCAGCCCGTGTGGCCTTGACCGGAGATATGTTCGAAGCCATCGCCAAATGCCGGGCCATGCGCAGCCTCCATGCCGGGATGCTGGCCGCCTGCGGGGTGTCGCGCAGCGACATGCCGGCGCTGTATCTGCAGGGATTTGGCGGGTTGCGGATGATGTCTGTGCTGGACGCCGAAGTGAATATGCTGCGCACCACAACCGCTTTGCTGGGCGGGGCCATTGGCGGGGCAGACGCGCTGGCCGGGTTCGGGCATGATCTGCTGACCGGTGAAACGCCAGCATCGATGCGGCTTGTGCGCATGACACAAGCGATGATGATTGCCGAATCACAACTCGCAACAACGCTGGACCCGGCGGCCGGCGCACCTTTCATTGAACAGCGAAGCGATGATCTGGCCGCGGCGAGCTGGGCTGCTTTTCAGGATATCGAACGCGGTGGCGGCCTTCTGGCAGCACTGGCGGACGGCGTCATCGACGATCTTGCAACGCGCGCGGCAGATGACCGGGAAACCGCCATACGCAGCGGTCAGACTGATCTGGTTGGTGTGACCCTGCAACCGCGCGGCGAGACAGTGCCACCAGTACTGCCCGCCTTTGGCCATCTGCGCCGCCCGGCAGCGCCGGTCGAAGCGCTGCGCCGCAGCGTATCACAGCAATCGCCGCGGATTTTGCTTCTGCGTGGCCCGGCTGATACTGCTGGCGCACAGGAAAAAATGGCGCGCCGGTGGCTGGATGTTGCCGGCATGCAGGCGGTCATGCTGGCGCATGATGATGATGCGGCGATTGCCACTGCCCGCCCCGACGGGATCATCACCTGCGGACTTGATGAGTCTGACGTGATGGGAACAGCAATGGGCAGCGTGCGCATGGTGGCAGCTGATGCGCTGGCTACAAGTGATGACAAGCTTGGCCTTTTGGCATCATTGCTGCCAGAGGGAGGCAGCGCATGACCCGTATTCCTGATTTTACCAGAATCGATCTGCCAGATACCGATTTGCCACATATCGATTTGCCAGATACCGATCTGCCAGTTGGCAATCCCGCAGGTGTCAGCACAAACACGCTGCCATCACAGATGACGCCTGAAGGCATCTCGCTGCCGGGTCTGCCGGCACGTGATCAGGCGAACCGCCAGCCGGTAATTGACGGGCAGCCGGGCATCGCACCCTTCCTGCGCGGTCCTTATCCGACGATGTATGCCACGCGCCCCTGGACCATTCGTCAATATGCCGGATTTTCAACGGCCGAGGAATCAAACGCCTTTTACCGCCGCAATCTGGCGGCCGGGCAGATGGGGCTGTCGGTGGCATTCGATCTGCCAACGCATCGCGGTTATGATTCGGATGATGATCTGGTTGCCGATGATGTCGGGATGGCGGGTGTGGCGATTGATTCGATCGCCGATATGAACCTTCTGTTCCGTGATATTCCGCTGGACCGGATGTCGGTTTCCATGACGATGAACGGGGCGGTTCTGCCGGTTCTGGCATTGTTCATTACCGCCGCAGAGGAACAGGGTGTTCCGCCAGAGGCACTGGCCGGCACGATCCAGAATGACGTGCTGAAAGAATTCATGGTGCGCAACACCTATATCTATCCGCCGACCCCGTCGATGCGGATCATCTCGGATATTTTCGGCTATTGCGCCGACCACATGCCGAAATTCAACTTCATTTCGGTCTCTGGCTATCACATGCAGGAAGCAGGTGCCTCGAACGATCTGGAACTGGCCTACACGCTGGCTGACGGTCTGGAATATGTGCGGGCCGGGGTGGCTGCCGGTCTTGATGTGGATGCTTTTGCCCCGCGCCTGTCGTTCTTCTTTGCCACCGGCATGCATTACTTCATGGAGATTGCCAAGCTGCGCGCCGCGCGGGTGCTGTGGGCCGAGATCATGAAGAAGAATTTTGACCCGAAGGACCCGAAATCCCTGATGTTGCGGACCCATTGCCAGACATCGGGATGGTCGCTGGCGGCACAGGATGTGTTCAACAATGTGGCGCGCACCTGTATCGAGGCCAGTGCGGCGGTTGCCGGTCATACGCAATCGCTGCATACGAATTCGCTGGATGAGGCGCTGGGGCTGCCGACCGACCACGCCGCCCGCATCGCGCGCAATACGCAGCTTCATCTGCAAAGCGAAGCCAATATGGCGCATGTGATCGATCCGTTTGGCGGGTCGCATCTGGTCGAGGAGCTGACGCAGGGGCTGATCACGCGGGCGCGCTATCACATAGCCGAGGTTGAGGAACTGGGCGGCATGGCGGCTGCGATAGAGGCCGGTATTCCGAAATTGCGGATCGAAGAGGTGGCCACCGCCACCCAGGCCGAGATTGATTCAGGCATACGCCAGATCATCGGCGTGAACAGCTTTCCGCCCGCCCAGCGCAGTGATGGCAGCGAAGAAGTTCAGGTGCGGCGGATCGACAATAGCGAGGTGCGCGCGCAGCAGATTGCCGGCCTGAAAACCATTCGCGCCAGCCGTGACAGCGGGCGGGTGGCAGCTGCACTTGATGCGCTGGCCAACGCGGCCGCCGGCAGTGACAATCTGATGCCCTTTGCCATCGAGGCGGCGCGGGCGCGGGCGACAGTTGGTGAGATGTCGGCGGCCATGGCACGTCATTTTGGTCGCCACAAGGCCGAGATCAAGATGGTGCGCGGTGTCTGGAAGGCCCGCATGAAAGCCAATCCGGATATCAGTGCTGATATCGACATCCTGAAGGACCGGGTGGATGCGTTTGCTGCTGCCACAGGACGCGCCCCGCGTTTGCTGGTGGCCAAGCTTGGTCAGGATGGCCATGATCGCGGCCAGAAGGTGATCGCCTCGGCCTTTGCCGATATCGGCTTTGATGTCACCATTGGCCCTTTGTTCCAGAGCCCTGACGAGGTGTATGACCTTGCCATTGAAAGCGATGTCGACGCGGTGGGCATTTCAACCCTTGCCGCAGCCCATCTGAGCCAGGTTCCAGCGCTGCGCCGGCGTCTTGATGCGGGTGAAGGGCGTCATATCGAACTGGTTGTGGGCGGCGTCATTCCGCCGGGGGATGTGCCAGCGCTGACAGCGGCAGGTGCTGCGGCAGTCTTTCCGCCGGGTACCAAATCCACGGATGCGGCAGGACGCCTTCTTGATCTTTTGGCGCGGCGTCGCAATATCCCCGTGCATGGATGACACGCGCCAGTCAGCCTGTTTTCCGCAGCTGAGCTGGCGTGAACACTATGCTGTTTCTGCTGCTGAATCGACCCGCAAAGAGAGTGCCTGATGAACCGAGCCGCCGCCGCCGCCGCCGAAATCGTAGATGAATTCAGCTTTCTGGATGATTGGGAAGACCGCTATCAGCTGCTGATCGACCTTGGACGTCAGCTGCCGCCGCTGCCTGATATCTATCACAAAGATGAATATCAGTTGCGGGGCTGTCAGTCGGTGGTGCATTTCGCAGCCGAGCGCGAAGGCGATGAAATCCGCTTTCATGCCGGTTCGGACGCCGCGATCGTGCAGGGCCTGATCGCCCTGCTGATCCGCGTCTATTCGCAGCGCACGCCGGATGAAATCCTGTCAACGGATGCACAGTTTCTGGCCGAGATCGGACTTGATTCGCATTTATCGGCGACGCGCAAGACCGGCCTTGCCAGCATGATGTCAGCGATCAAGGCCAGCGCCGGATAACTTTTTGCGGCAATCAGGGTTTCGCCGAGAATAGCGGATATGCGTCAGCCGGGCGCGCGTTCAGCCCTTGGCGTGCGGCCATAGCATTCGCGATAGCATTTCGAGAAATGCGATGCCGATACAAAACCGCATGCAAGTGCAACAGACAGAATCGACATTGATGTCTGACGCAGCAGATGGCGCGCGCGCGCCAGCCGCAAATTCAGGTAATAGCGGGTTGGCGTGGTGTTCAGATATTTACGGAACAGACGTTCAAGCTGACGGGTCGACAGGTTCGTCATGCGCGCAATATCGGTTTGCGCCAGCGGTTCTTCCAGATTGTCTTCCATCGTCTTGACCACTGCCAGCAGCTTGGGGTGGCTGACACCAAGGCGCGAGCGCAGCTCCATCCGCTGGCGGTCGGTAGGCTCGCGGATACGGTCATGAATGAACTGGTCGGATACCTCGGCGGCAAGGTTTGACCCATGCGCCTGTGCAATCAGGTTCAGCATCATGTCTAGCGATGCCGTCCCGCCGGAACAGGTCACGCGCGTGCCATCGACCTCAAACAAATCATTGGTGATTTCAAGCTCGGGGAATTCCTCGCTCAGCCCGTCGATATTCTCCCAATGGATGGTGCAACGCCGGTCATCCAGCAGACCGGCGGCGGCCATGACATAGGTGCCCGTGCAAATCGCGCCGATCACCGCGCCGTTACGATCAAGCCGCCGGACAAGATTCAGCGTGTTGCGATCGGTGTTGCCGCGCACATTTACCCCGGCGCAGACAAATACCATGCGGCAGTCCTGCAGCACCGACGGATCGCCGTCCGAGGCAACCTCAACACCGTTACTGGCAGCGGCGGGTGTGCCGTCGGTGCTGGCGATCACCCATTGATAAAGTTCGCGCCCGCTCTGCCTGTTTGCCGAGCGCAAGGGTTCAATCGCCGAGGCAAAGGCAAGCAGCGAAAACTCGTTCAGCAGCAGAAACCCGATTCTTTGCGCGGTTTCATTGCCGTCATCTTGCAAAAGTGACTTGATTGTAGGCGCACTCATGGCCAATAGTCCCCGCATCTGCCCGCGCCATTGCCCCTGTTTTCGGTCTTGGCTGTAAGGCGATCCACATTCCCTGTCTGACTATGTACGAAGGAAAGGGTCGCAATCAAAACAAAAAATTGGTTTGCCAATCGTTTTGTTGTGACAGGAAATATTGGCCTTGAACCTGCCCGATCCGATCACCAGCGCCGCGAATGCCGAGGTGAAACGCCTGCGTGCGTTGCATGAGCGAAAATATCGTCGCCAGACTGGCTGGTTTCTGGCCGAGGGAACGCGAATCTGTACCGAAGCCGTGTCGCTTGGCTGGCGGCTGCATCGTCTGGCCTTCCTTGCCGGGCGCGAGAATGACCGGCATGTCCGTCCGCTGCTGGAAGCGCTGGAACGCGATGGTGGCCGGGCCCTGCCGATGACAGAATCCCTGCTGGGACGGATCAGCCGCAAAGATAACCCGCAAATGGTTCTTGGTGCCTTTGAACAGCGTCTGACAACCCCCGACGCAAGGTCAGGCCGCGGTTCGCCCCTGTGGGTCGCGCTGGACCGGGTGCGGGATCCGGGCAATCTGGGGACCATCATGCGAACAGCCGATGCTACGGGCGCTGAAGGGGTGATTCTGGTTGGTGATTGCACTGACCCCTATTCGGTGGAGGCCGTGCGCGCCTCGATGGGGGCGGTGTTCAATGTTGGTATTGCCATGATGGATGCTGATGCCTTTGTCGATTTTGCGGCGGCCTGGCCAGGGCGCATCATCGGCACAGCCTTGCCAGCAAGCCGTGACTACCGCGACGCTGACTATCAGGGGCCGTTGATCCTGTTGATGGGGAACGAACAGTCCGGTTTGCCGGACCAGCTGGTTGAGGCCTGCGATACGGTGATCCGGATGCCGATGCTGGGGCGATCGGACTCACTGAATCTGGCAGTCGCCACCGGGGTTACGCTATATGAGGCGCTGCGTTACCGGCACCCGGCCTGATTGACCGGGCTGATTGACCGGGCTGATTGAGGGTCGCCCGAAAGCGGGGCTGTCAGAATGGCGTCCAGCGGGCGAAATTGGCCTGAGAAATGACCCGCGGCGAGATCGCTTCATCAGCCTGGGTCTTAACAGTCCGGGTCCTGACGGGCAGGTCCTCAACAATGACAAGTTCGCCTGATGTAACTTCGCCGCCAAGCGCCGCAACAATGTCGGCCATGGCAAAATGTGCTGCCTGTGATGATGCGCGGATGGCATAGATTGTCAGCAGCAGAAACAGCGGTGTTTCGGACAGCAGGCCGCGGCAGGCCTGCAGCATCGGCACAAGATCGCTTTCGATGCGCCATCGCTCGCCCTTTGGTCCGCGCCCATATTTTGGCGGGTCCAGCAGAATGCCGTCATAGTGCCGTCCGCGCCGCGCCTCACGCTCGACAAAGCGCATGGCATCTTCGGTGATAAAGCGGATTGGTGCATCCTGCAGCCCCGCGGTATCGCGGTTTTCGAACGCCTGTGCGATGGCTTTGCGGCTGGCATCAACATGCGTGACCTCAGCACCAGCCCGCGCGGCATGGATTGAAGCAACACCTGAATAGGCGAACAGGTTCAGGATGCGCGGCGGGCGCTTGTGGGTGGCAAGGAATCTGTCGATCAGGTCGGCACACCACCGCCAGTGAGGTGCCTGTTCAGGAAAGAAACCCAGATGCCGGAACGGTGTTGGCCGTGCGATGAATCGCAGCCCGTCATATCCGACTTCCCATTGTTCAGGCAGCGATGGAGACAGCGACCAGCCGCCCGAATCCTCGTCATCCTCACCGCGCCCCTGACTGGCCACAAAGGTGCCGTCAGCAGCCCAGACTGTGCTGTCAAGGCGCGGGGCCCACATTGCCTGCGGTTCGGGCCGGATGAATTTGTATCGTCCGAACCGTTCCAGCTTGCGCCCGTCGCCGCTGTCAATCAGCGCGTAATCTGTCCAGTCATCGACACACAGCAGGCTGGGGCCGGACAATCCGTAGAGATAGTCTGTCATGCCCGGACCATGCGCTGTCACATCAGCAAAATCAAGCATGGCGCAAATACTTGTAAAAAAACCCTAACCGCGCCAATTCTTTTCAAATGAGGCACATATAGCCGCGTTTTGTAGAAATTGTTTTCGTTATCGGCACGTTTCAGAAAGAAAAGAGCCTGCTGGCGTGCCATACGGTGCGCACCAGTCACAGGGTCTGACACAGAAAGGAAAGATGTCATGGCGGCGATGGATGCAATTGACAGGAACATCCTTGCACGACTTCAGGAAAATGCCGCGCAACCGGTGGCAGAGATTGCCCGCAAGGTCGGTCTGTCGGTCACACCATGCTGGCGGCGAATTCAGCGGCTTGAGGAAACCGGGGTGATCCGCAAGAGGGTTGCCCTTCTTGATGGCAAGAAAGTCGGGGTTCCGATGTCGGTGTTTGTGGCGCTGCGCACCAATCAGCACAATGCCGAATGGCTTGCCGAATTTGCGCACGGTATTTCGGCAATGCCGGAGGTTGTCGAATTCTACCGGATGAGCGGCGAGGTGGATTACATGTTGCGCGTCGTTGTGGCCAACATGAATGCCTATGATGCTTTCTATCGCCGTCTGATCAGCGAAGTTCAGCTGACCGATGTCAGCTCATCCTTTGCGATGGAAGAAATCAAGTTCACTACGGCTCTGCCGATGGACGCGGCCCCGCCGCCGCAATAAGCCTGTCCAGTCTGTCTGCCAGCGCCGCCATACCGAAGTCGTCGGCAATCCGCCGCTGTGCTGCCGTTCCTGCCGCCTGCAGCGCTGTGCGATCCGTGGCGAAAAAGGTGATGGCGTCTGCCATGGCATCGGCATCGCCTGGCGGGACAAGAATACCGCCAGCCTGCAGAGTCTTGTCAGTTGCCAGGCCGGCATGGCCCAGAACATCCAGCGGCCCGTCGGTCTTGGTGGCAACCATCGGCAGGCCGCGGCCCATCGCCTCGCCAATCACCAGACCAAACGGTTCATCACGTGATGGCAGACAGAAAAGATCGCTATTGTCAAAGACGCTGCCGAGATCGGCGGTCCAGCCATGAAGGGCAAAGTTGGTCAGGCCGGCATCACCTGCCTGCCGGGCAAGTGCCGGGGCCAGCGGCCCGTCACCATATACCGCGATCTGCACAGAAATGCCGCGCTGATGCAGCAACTGTGCCGCGTCGATCAGCACTGAAAACCCCTTTTTCTCGACGAACCGGCCAGCCGCAACCACCTGCAGCGCTGCCGCCGGATCTGATTCGCGGCGCACCGCCGGCTGTGCAGGGAACCCGTGCGGTATCACATGGATGACCGGTGCCTTGACATGCTCGCCCATGGTGGTGGCAGTAAGATGATCACCGGCCCGGCCCGCCGCCGCATGAGACAGGAATACGGCATGATCAGCATCTGCAATATGCCGCAGCTTTCCGGAATGACTGAACAGCACTACCGGCCGATTAAAGGCGCGCGAAGGCGCAACCAGCCTTGCATTATGAAGGAACAGCGCATCAGCATCGGCGAAGGTGCGGTGCAGCTGCCGGCTGAACAGCGCACGGGTTGCCAGATGAAACCGGATCAATGCTGCCGGCATGGTGATGAGCGTGACTGTTTCGATCCCGGCAAGACCGTCAAGGGCAACCGAATCCGAAGGCAGCACTATGGTGTGATGATGCCCGCACTGGCCAAGCGCCCGCGAATAGGATTGCAGTGCGGTGGCGATGCCGCCTTGTTTGCGGTCGGTTGTGATCGAGAGAATCATCGCCATCAGTTATCGGCTTCGATGTGGGGCATTTATCATTGGCAGTGCGATTGTCAGTTGAAGCATTGGGCGTCTGCCACCTTTCCTGTGGCCGGCCCGCGCCAGCCGGTGCGTTAAAGCTGGATATAGGTTGTCTTGATCTCGCTATAGGCGTCCAGCGAATAGGTGCTGTTTTCACGCCCGAAGCCGGATTGTTTGACCCCACCAAACGGCAGCCCCGGCGGCAGAAGATTGTAGGTGTTCACCCAGACATTACCGCTCTGCAACGCGCCGGCGACACGGTGTGCTCGTGTCAGATCACGCGTCATGACACCCGCCCCCAGGCCGAATTCGGTGGCGTTGGCGCGGCGGATCGCATCATCCTCATCGCTGAAGGTCAGAACTGACATCACCGGACCAAAAATCTCCTCACGGACCACACGCATATCATCCCGGCATTTCGTCAGGATTGTCGGCTCCATGAAGTAACCGGCTTCAAAGCCCTGCGGATGAATGCGCTTGCCGCCGGTGGCAAGCGTTGCACCTTCTGCTGTGCCGACAGCAACATAATCCAGCACCTTGTTCAGATGTGGCTCTGAAATC
>ERZ802819.383-NODE-383-length-29595-cov-24.7168_pt1 | contig 29595 bp, 34 predicted proteins | sample MGYA00345647_ERZ802819 | MGnify/ENA primary metagenome ERZ802819 (study PRJEB30503, sample SAMEA104212355) | marine metagenome | biome: Westerlies Biome; feature: [SRF] surface water layer (ENVO:00010504) within the epipelagic zone...; material: water...
TCAATTTGCCAGAGCTTATATTCTAAATATTCAATCATTTCACAATATGCATTTAACAGAAAAGAGACCAAATTGCATGGTGACAAAGGTAACTTCGTAGGCTGCGATATAAAAGGAGAGTCCTTGATAGTAGATGATGTAATCTCATCTGGATCATCTATTATCGAATCATATAACCTAATTTTAGAATCTCATGCTACTTGCAAGAATATTCTTGTGGCATTTAACAGAATGGAAATAGGTAAAAATTCAATGGCATCAAAAGAACTAAAAAAAAATTATGATATACAAACGCATTATTTAATTAATCTTGATGACATTTATGAATATATAAAATCAAATTCAAAATTTACAAAATATGTTCAAAATATGGATGTGTATATTTCTAAATATAAGGGTATTTAAAATAGAAGTTTATACGCAACTATGATTGTAACGAATTGATATGCAGCTTTGATAACTTTATTAGATTTACTAATAGCAATCATTGCTCCAACGTAACCCCCAAAAAAAGATCCAATTATAAGCACCGGCAGGATTGTAAAGTCTATCGTTGAAATTAGGTACAGAGTCACAGCTCCAATTAAGTTAAAAAACAGACCTACTACTAATAATGTATAACCAATTGCTTCTTTAAATGACATGCCATATATTTGGGTCAACATCAAAGTGTACAGTAAACCTGTCCCAGCTGAGAGTGAACCATTTAGAAAACCAATCATGAACAATATAAGATAGAGCACAGAGGGATGGATGCTATCACTTATGTTTCCAGTACGTTTTATAAATGATAATAGGAATACTATTAGTATTAAAATCCCAAGCAGTTTTCTCGCTAGACCTTCATCTATAGAGCTTATTGAGTATGCACCAACAATCACTGCTGGCAAACCAATCATGATTCCCTCTAGTAATATTTTTTTATTAGGAATGTTTTTTTCAAAGAACTTTAGAGACGCACCTAAACCCAAAAGAACTGTTGAGACTTTATGAGTAGCAAGTGCTACTGGAAATGTTATTTCGAACAATAATAGAATTGCAGGAAGTTGTATTATACCAGCGCCACCTCCCGAGAAAGCAGAGAATAAATTCGAAATAAAAGATATAAAAAGAAGGAATATGTATTCCAAATCTTATGTTCTGCGAATCATTGTTCCAACACCTTCGTCTGTAAAAAGCTCAAGGAGTAATGCGTGTTCAATTGTGCCGTCAATTATCTGCACGTTATGTACACCAGCAGATACAGCCTCAAGTGCAGACTCAACCTTAGGTAACATTCCTGAAGATATAGTACCTTTTTTTACAAACTGTCTTACCTGTTCAGCATTCATGGATTTAATAAGATTGCCATCATCATCAAAGACACCTGCAGTGTTAGTCAACATAACATATTTACCAGCTTGTAGGATTTTTGCAATTTTGCCAGCAACTATGTCGGCATTAATATTATAGGTTTTGTAATCATCTCCTATGCCAATTGGCGCAATGACAGGAATAAACGATGTAGAGTCTAGGAGATTTACTACACTTGGATCAATGCTTGCGACCATACCTGTATTCTTGAAATCAAAGTTTTTATTTTTACCTTCAGAAACCATTTTTTTAGCCCTTATTAATCCACCATCTTTGCCAGATAAACCTACGGCTCTGCCTCCATGGCTTGTGATCAAATTTACAATCTCTTTATTAATAGATCCGCCAAGAACCATTTCAATAAGGTCTATTGATTTCTCATCTGTCACTCTCATGCCATCTACAAATTCACTTTTAATTCCCATTTTCTCAAGGTAGCTTGTTATTTGTGGTCCACCACCATGAACAATTACAGGGTGGAGACCAACTTGTTTTAAAAGAACAATATCACGGGCAAAGCTATTTTTAAGTTTGTCATCAATCATTGCATTACCACCAAATTTAATGACTATTATTTTGTTAGATAGTTTTTGTATGTAGGGCAATGCTTCTATAAGCACGTCTGCCGTAGAGGGTATATTTGCAGTATCTTTTCTTAGCACAATTTCTTTGTTCATAATTTAGAACGGTAATTCTATCGTATTATCAATTTTAAGAATAGCATTTTTAATTTCATTTTTAATAATATTAAGGCTACTTTCTGACAATGATTCAAAACGGAGCGTTATTTTAGGCGATGTGTTTGAGGCTCTTATTAAGCCCCAAGAATCTGTATTAGATATTTTAATTCCATCTAGATATGATACTGAGTAGTTATGAAAATCACTATTTGCTCTGAAGCTTTCCATAAATTCAAAATGATCATTTCCTGGAAATTCTATATCAATTTCTGATGTCGAGAATGTTTTTGGTAAACTTGATAAATGATCAACTAGATTAGGCTCATTTGATAATATTTCTAAGAACCTGAGAAAAACATAAATTCCATCATCAAACCCATACCATTTGTCATTAAAGAATATATGACCACTCATTTCTCCGCCTAGTTTTGCAGATTCTTTTTTAATTGTTTGTTTAATGTATGAGTGTCCGGTTCTTGATTCTATAGGTATGCCATTAGAATCTTCTATTGTTTTTTTTAGATTTTTTGTGCATTTAACATCGTATACAATCTTTGCATTCTGATTATCAGCAAGGATAGATTTTGAGAATAAAATCATAAGTTGATCAGGCCAAATAATATCTCCATTTTTTTTAATAATTACAAGACGGTCACCGTCACCATCAAATGCAACTCCGTACTCCGCATTTGTCTCGATTATTTTTTCTTTCAACATTTCTAGGTTAGATTCTTTTGTGGGATCTGGATCACAATTAGGATAATTACCATCTACAGCGCTATTGATAAATTCCGCATTAATATTAAATGCTCTGGTTACTTTTTCTATTACACTTCCTGTGATTCCATTCATGCAGTCAATAACAAATTTGTCTTCAAGATTAATTGATATATCTTCTTTTATTCTTTTGATGTATTTATCAGCTATATCACTAGATATGTTTGGCTTATCATTGTTACCAACCTCCTCAATTATATTATTGGCTATCCAGTCTCTAAGAGCATATATATCTTTGTCAAAAAGTGGATTATCGCCTACAATCATCTTGATTCCATTATAGTCCTTAGGATTATGACTCCCGGTTACCATAAAGCCATTTGGTATATTGAGTATTTTAGTTGCAAAATAAAGCATTGGTGTTGGCAGCATTCCACAATCAGTAACTTCAATACCATGCGAAACAAGACCATCAATTAATGATTTCTTAATACGAGGCCCACTTAGCCTTCCATCCATTGCTACAACTGCTTTTCGATTAATAGTAATTTTATCAGCTAAGGCAGCCCCAATTTTATATGCGGTTTCTTCATTAAGGTCTGATGGATAAAGCCCCCTGATGTCATATGCTCTGAAGATATCTGCGTTCATGTGCTATTTTTTTCCTGATGAACCAAAACCTTTCTCACCTCTTTTGGAAGTCCTGAACTCGTCGACAATCTCTAGCTTAGGATGTTCAACTTTTATAAATATCATTTGTGCAATTCTATCTAAAGGCTCAATTATGTAATTCTCTTTACTTCTATTCCAACAAGATATCATGAGTTCACCTTGATAATCAGAATCTATAAGACCAACTAAGTTACCTAAGACTATTCCTTTTTTATGACCTAGACCAGACCGTGGTAGCAGTGTTGCAGCATAATCTTTATTTTTAATAAAAATAGATAACCCTGTTGGTATTAAAATTGTTTCCTTAGAGTGCAGTTTCATCTTTTTATTTATAGCCGCACGGAGGTCCAAGCCCGCCGAACCCTCTGTTGCGTAATCTGGCAATTCTTTAATAATATTATTGACAATTTTTACTTGAACACTATCAAGCATTTTTTATCTTCAACAGATTTTTTTTGTATATAGATACTATTTTATGAATGATAATCTTTGCCAATTCTTTTTTTGAATTACGAGGTATCGTAGTTGTCTCTGATTCATTTATGATAACTATTTGATTATAATCAGATTCAAAGCCCAATCCTTTTTGGTGATTTGCCTCATTAGCTATTATCATATCAATTTTTTTACTAATAAGCTTTGCTTTTGCATTTTCTTCAATATTTTTCGTTTCTGCAGAAAATCCAACAGCAAACACATTCTTATTTTTTAATTTAGCTGTTTTTAAGATATCTTCTCCACGCACAAGTTTTATATTAAGATCACCATCAGCACTTTTATGTTTTTCAGTTAAGGTATCAGAAGGCTTGTAGTCTGATATTGCAGCTGCAGAAATAAAAATATCACAATCAGATACACTATCTAAGACCTCGTCCAGCATTTCTGAAGATGTCTCAACAGCTTTAGTTGGTATTGCTTCTGGTAATGCAAGTTTCACAGGCCCGGTGATTAATCTAACATCACCACCTAAATCTCTAGCATATTCTGCAATAGCATAACCCATTTTTCCTGAACTGTAGTTACTGATGAACCGAACTGGATCTATTGGTTCTCTTGTTGGGCCAGCAGTGATTAATATTTTGATACCATCTAAGATACCTTTACCCATTGCTTTACTTAAGGTTTCGATAATAAGATCTGGAGATGACATTCTGCCATAACCAACATCCCCGCATGCATGATTGCCATAGTCTGGTCCAATTATCTCAAATTTATCTAATGATATATTTTTTAAGTTATCTTGCACGATAGTGTTATTCCACATATCGGGATTCATTGCAGGAGCTATAAAAATTTTTCTTTTAAACGCAAGACACGCCGTAGATAAGAGATCATCACCGATACCTTTCGTAATCTTATTTAGTGAGTTTGCAGTGCATGGCGCAACAAGAATAATATCTGCCCATTTTGCAACTTCTAGATGAAGGAATGATTCTTCTGTTTCAGACTCATCTACCAATACTTTATTATTTGATATTGATTCTAAAGTTCTTTCAGTAATAAATGATGTCGAGGCTTTAGTCATTATAACTTTTACATTAGCACCATTATTTTTTAAATTACTAACAAGCTGAGCCGCCTTATACGCAGCGATACTGCCAGTAATACCAACTAATATATTTTTATTATTTAGATTTTTCACAATGTATATTCTCTAGTGTATCAAGAAGTATATCAATATCTTTCTTCGTATGGTCTGAGGTTAAGGTAACTCTTAATTTATCATGTTTTCTGGGTACAGTCGGGTATCTTATGGCTTGAACCATTATTCCTTCTTTCAAAAGCTTATCTCTTATGCTGAGTGTTGAATGAGGGTCGCCTATCAGATATGTTTTTATTGGACTTTCTGTAAGATTGAATGCCATGTCCTTCTTAAGACTTTGCTTATTAAAGTAAGATATGTTGCTATGAAGCTTATTGTATCTTGTTTTGTTTATTGCAAGAATCTCTAAACTTTTCCTAGTAGCATCAATAATACATCTTGGAAGCGCAGTTGAGTATATATATGGACGGCCTTTTTGAACAACCATATCAATAAGGTCTTTATTCCCACAGATAAATGCTCCTAGCGTTCCAACAGCTTTGCCAAAAGTTCCCATGTATGCATCAATATTTGAGATTTTAATATTGAAAGATGAACATGAGTTTTCTATAGAATTATTCTTTACTTTACACTTTGCTATACCAAATCCATGTGCATCGTCAACAAATAAAAAAGATTTATATTTCTTTTTTAACTTATAGTGTTCTTTAATATTTGTTGCATCACCTGACATACTGAATACAGATTCGCTAAAAATAATATCTTGCTTTCCATTTCGCAAATGTTTTTCTAAATGAGTATTATCAAGATGTTTATACCGATTAATTTTTATTTTATTTATTTTAGAGGATTCAATTATCGAGTTATGAGACTGTCTATCTTGAACGACATTCATTTCCTGATCAAAAATATTCAAAAGACATAGGTTTGCCATATATCCACTGTTAACCACTAGGCAAGATTCTGCATTTAAATATTCTGCAATTTCTTTTTCAAGATAATGATGTGATTCACTATAACCTGAAATAAGAGGAGAGGATCCAGAGCCTATTCCATGAGTATTAGCTGATTTCTTTAATTCAGTTATTATAATTCGATTCTTTGACATTCCAAGATAGTCATTGCTAAGGAAGGATGTCACTATTTTATTGCCTAAATTTACTTTAGTGCTCTTCTCAACATTTATAACAGACCTTGTTCTTAAGTAGCCTAGGGAATTTATTTTCTTTATTTGATTTTTGAAAGACGTCAAGATTATAGAGTTTTAATGCTAAGTTTATCCATCAGAACTTTATCATGATTAATAGAGGTATTTTTTGTTGTAAGCAGTTCATCACCATAAAATATGGAATTTGCCCCAGCAAAGAAACATAATGCTTGCATCTCATCATTCATACTATCTCTTCCTGCAGATAATCTCACAAAAGTCTTTGGCATAGTAATTCTTGAAATAGCTATAACTCTTATGAAATCAAAGTTATCAACATTTTCATTTTCTGAGTATGGCGTCCCATCAATCTTTACTAGTTTGTTCATCGGAACTGACTCTGGTTGTTCTTCCATATTACACAGTACTTCAATAAGTTTCAGCCGATCTAAATTTTCTTCGCCAAGACCTAATATACCCCCAGTGCATACTTTTATACCTGCATCTCTGACATAACTTAATGTATTGAGTCTATCTTGATAAGTTCTCGTTGATACAACTTTGCTGTAATACTCTTCCGAACTATCTAAGTTATGATTATAGTAATCTAAGCCACATTCTTTGAGAGAATCTGCTTGCTCTTTTTTTAACATACCTAGCGTTAAGCAGGTCTCTAGGTTAAGATTCTTTACAGCTTTGACCATATCTTTAATCTTTTCTAGGTTACTATCGTTTAGATTTCTCCATGCAGCACCCATACAAAATCTAGATGCACCAGAGTCTTTCGCAGCTTTCGCCTGATCAATGACATCTTCAACAGAAAGCAGTTTTTCAATTTCTACATCAGTATTGTATTTGATACTTTGTGAACAATATTTACAATCTTCAGGGCAGCCACCAGTCTTAATAGACATTAATGTCGAGACTTGAATTTTATTAGGATCATGATGCTCTCTATGAATAGAATGAGCTTTAAAAATAAGATCATTAAAAGGTAGACGATATAGATTTTCTATATCATCAAGTTTCCATTTTTTAGTATTTTTATTCATAAAGGTAGCTTAATAGTAGTCCAAAAAAGATTATTAATCCAAAGTAATTATTATTTTCAAAAGCTGAGATACATTGATATGGTTTTCGACTAGATACTAAAATTTTCTGATAGATGCATATTAGTGTAGCTAAAAATAATGCAACATAGAAAATTAAATTCAAATTGTTTATCAAACCGACAATTATTAATAAAGTTATAGTTAACATTTGTAGCCAATAAGGTGCGTGAATATCATTATTTCCAAACAAAATTGCTGACGATTTATTTCCTATTTTTATATCATCCTGCTTATCTGCTATCGCATAGTAAGTATCATAAGATATCGCCCATGAAATTGTGGCCAGATAAAGCAGTATGCATGAAGTATCAACTTCTCCAATTTGGACTATGTAAACCATTGGTATGCTTGATCCAAAAGCTACGCCTAGAATTAACTGAGGAATTTTAATCACTCTTTTTGAGATGGGGTAAATAACAAGTAGACAGAATGAAATTAAGGCATAGATAAGAATATCAGCTCCAATCATTAGCAGAAGTAAGATACATAATGATATAAGAGCTATAAAAATAATTGTAGCCTCATTTGAGCTAACTTTGCCAGAGACTAACATTCTCTCTTTCGTTCTTTCTACTTTAGAATCAATATCTCTATCAAAGTAATCATTAATGACACAACCAGCGGACCTTGTGAGTACAGCGCCTATCATAAATAGTAATAAGTAAAATATATTTGGTTGTCCATTCGCAGATACCCAAAAAGCCCAAAGCATAGGCCACATAAGTAGATAAATGCCTATAGGTTTGTTCAATCGCATTAATAGAAAATAGTTATTCATTCGATTAAACATTATTTATATTTTACCATCTAGGCCCATTTGATAATATTTATGAATCAGATTATCTTGATTTTCTAATAACCAATCTATCGACGGTTCGTTATTCATAGCTTTTTTAATAGCTTGATGTGTCGCTTTTCTATGAATATCAAAAAGAATTTTATGATCTAAATTATCATCTTTACTTACACTTGGATTAAGCCAGACCGATACAATAATTCCAAGATCATTTGCTTTATTTTTGTCTATAGTGCCGTCTCTTACAGAATCTAAAACTCCATTTGCTATAGCGCCTTGAACCGTACCCATTAGAATATTAGTATATCTAGTATTATCAACTGAAACTTTACTGACCATAAGCGTTGCAGGTTTAACCATAATATCTGTATTCATAATTGCTAAGACTTTCGAATGTCCTTTGGCTTGGTCACCTAATAGATTTGCAAAGGCAGTACCGAAAGGCCCGTCAAGCTCACCTATAATTACTTCAGGCTCAGCAGCTGTGCCGGCAGGACCTCCAGCGACTAGTGATTCACCAACACGCATTGTCATTTTTTCACTCATTTCTACTCCTATTTTAATTTTTTGACTATGATATAGTTTTTAAGTAATTATTTAAACATACATTATGATTAGAAAATTTAAAGATTTTACCCCGAGCATAGGAAAGCGGGTATTTGTTGATGAGCAAGCTACAGTTATTGGTGATGTTTCTCTTGGAGATGATGTAAGTGTTTGGCCTCAATCAGTGATTAGGGGAGATATAAACCCAATTACTATAGGAGAAAGAACAAATATTCAAGATGGCAGTATTGTACATGTCACTCATAAAAGTCAATATTCAGAGGGTTATCAATGCCATATTGGGGCAGATGTAACAATAGGACATGGATGTATAATACACGCCTGCACTATAGAGGACATGGCCCTAGTCGGAATGGGCAGTGTTATTCTTGATGGCACGATAATATCAAAAAAAGTTATAATAGGAGCAAAGTCACTTGTACCCTCTGGTAAGACGTTGGAGTCGGGTTATTTATATATGGGTTCACCATGTAAGAAGATTAGACCTTTGAATGATGCTGAGCTCGAGTTTCTAAAATATTCAGCGACTCATTATGTGAATACTAAAGATGATTTCCTAAGTGAGCCTTAATTGTTCTTCTAGACTGTTTACATCAGGTATTTTATTATTCCAAATTGTGAAAGAATGTTTTGCTTGCTCTATTAACATCCCAAGACCATCATAACAAATTTCAATACCATTTCTAATTGACCATTCTTGAAATGTTGTTTGTTGATTACTGTAAAATAAGTCATAACATGTTGTAGATGGTTTAATAAAGTTATTTGGAAAAGTTACTTTATCCGCAGACATACTTATCGGTGTGGTATTTATAACCAAATCGTAAACGGAACCAGTTTTGTGAATTTGAAGATTATTGTTACTAAAATAATCAACTAATTTATCAGCATTACTTATAGTTCGATTTAAAATAGATATTTTTGATTCGATAGATTCTCGCAGTAGAGAATTTGCAATACTCATGGCGGAACCTCCAGCTCCTAAAATTAATATTGTTGAGTTATTAATGCATATATTTTTTTTTATTAAGTCATCTATGAAGCCTTGGCCATCGGTATTATATCCTTTTATTTTACCTAACTCACTTTTTAGAGTGTTCACACTGCCACACTGACTTGCCGTCTCATCTAATATGTCACATAAATTATATGCATCTACTTTGAATGGGACGGTTATATTTAAACCAGAGCCACCATTTCTAAAGAAATCATTTACAGTCTCCTTAAGATTTTCTTTAGATGATAAAATCTTTTTATAACTATAATTTTTGAAATCAAATTGTGCAGCAAAAAAATTATGAATTTGAGGTGACATGCTATGAGCTACCGGTTTTCCTATAACAGCAAAATCTAGTTTAGCCATTGTGCAACTTCTTTTGCGTAATATGTAATGATTGACGATGCTCCAGATCTTTTAATACAAGTAAGAGTCTCAATGACTATCAATTTCTCATCTATTGATTTATTTTTAGCAGCAGATTTTATCATTAAGTATTCACCACTAACATGATACGCAAATACTGGAATTTTGAATGTTTCTTTTATTAGTGAAATAATGTCCAAATATGGCAACGCGGGCTTAACCATCACTAGGTCAGCTCCTTCTCTAAGATCTAAGTCGACCTCTCTGATAGCTTCTGATTTATTTGAAAAATCCATTTGATATGTTTTTTTATCTGCTTTTCCTAAAGCTGATATTGAACCTACTGCATCTCTAAAGGGTCCATAGTAACTTGATGCATATTTAGCAGAGTAAGAAAGTATTTTTGTATTATAGAAACTTTCTTTTTCAAGTCCTTTTCTTATAATTTTTATTCTTCCATCCATCATATCTGATGGAGCAACTATATCAGAGCCAGCTTCAGCATGACTTAATGCTTGTTTTAACAAAACATCGTTTGTAACGTCATTTATAATGTAACCAGTAGAGTCAATAATTCCATCTTGCCCATGAGAGGTATAAGGATCTAGAGCAACATCACTAATAACAATAAAATCTGGAAATTTATCTTTTATCTTTCTAATGCACCTTTGTATGAGACCATCATTATTAAAAGCTTCGTTAGCGCTTTCTGATTTATTATTTTTTGATATGTTTGGAAATAATGCTACAGCTATGATACCTAAACTTCTTAACTTTTTTACTTCTCTTAGTAGGTTATCTTCAGAATATCTATATATCCCGGGTAGTGAGGATATTTTTTCAGTTTTATTTTTCCCTTCGGTAACAAAGATTGGTTGTACTAAGTTATCTACTGTGAGTTTAGTTTCACTTATTAACTTTCTAATACCACTATTGTTTCTTAGTCTTCTCATTCTTAAAGACGGGTAAGTTTGTTTAGATAACTTTTTCATTTGCCTTTTCATTTTAAGAGAAGATGATATATTAATCTATCAAGTTTTAACATATGAGGTATATAGATGAGAATTTGGCATGAAAACTATACGCTCGAGCATGTAATTGCTCTAAGAGATAACAATCTTAATAGACATCTAGGTATAAAATTTACTGAAATCAGCGATAACTCAATAACAGCAACCATGCCAGTTGAGGATTTTACTAGACAATCTAGAGGTGTTTTGCATGGTGGAGCATCATGCGTACTTGCAGAGGCTCTTGGAAGTATTGCATCAAACCTATGTTTAGATATGAAAAAACAAAAAGCTGTAGGCTTAGAAATAAATGCAAATCATATAAGGCCTGTAAAATCTGGATTAGTTACTGGAGTTACTAAAGCAGTCGCTCTAGGTAAATCTGTTCATGTATGGAATATTGAAATATTTAATGAAGTTGGCAAGATGAATTGTGTATCAAGATTAACAACTGCAATTGTAGATCTTAAAGAAGAAGAAAAAGAAAAAAATATCAAACTGTTGGACAGCTTATTTTCTAGCTAAGGTAAACATTTTTAATAGCTTCTGTTCATATACTTCGAAATTATAATCTTTGGACCAAGATACCTTTGGTGGCATAGACATTAATATTGATTCTGATCTACCACCAGACTGCAATCCGAATAATGTTCCTCTATCATACAATAAATTAAATTCTACATATCTTCCTCTTCTATACAGCTGGAATGCCTTTTCTTTTTTTGTATATTTAAGATTCTTTTTACTGTTAAACAGTTTTGAGTATGATTGAATAAAAGTCGCAGCACAATCTAAAGCAAAACTTTTACAAACATCGTAGTCTAGGCTATTAAGCTGATCAAAAAAGATGCCGCCTACACCACGGGGCTCATTACGGTGTGGTAAGAAAAAGTATTTGTTACAATTATCATTATACTTTTTGTAAAAGCCTTTATTATATTTATTACAAAGAGTCTCTGCAGAATTCTTCCAGAACAACACGTCGCTTTTACTGATAAAGTATGGGGTTAGATCAAAACCACCGCCAAACCACCAAATGGTTTTTTTACCGACAACTGCCTCAAAGAACCTAATATTTAAGTGCGAACATGGAGCTTTAGGATTCCAGGGGTGCACGATAACAGATACACCAGTCGCATTAAATTTCTTTAATCCTTTCATGCCAGTTTTTTCTAAAGCACTAGATGGTAGTTTTCCCCCTGTAATGCTAGAAAAGTTAACGGCTGCTTTTTCTAAATATTTATTACCTGATATTTCACAACTTAGGCCACCACCACCTTGATTATGTTTCCATTTAGTAATATTTATATTTGAAGAACTATCTAGCTGTTGTATTTCATCAATGATAATTCCTTGCACCTTTGAAAAGGATTTATATATATCTTTTGTTTTCATTTATTAGTGTCTTAAAATTTTATTTGTCAAAATATCCTTAATCGTAGAAGATTTTTCCTCATCACCTAATTTTCCTTTTACAATACAGTCAATCTTTCCATCAAATATTTTCTCTATAGTAGTTATATCATTAATATATTGTTCATTCGAATAATTAGCACTCGTTGAGATAATTGGCCCATTTAAATTTTCACATAGTTCATCTATAACAGGATGACTCGTAATTCTTATAGCTATACTATTATTGGACTCAAGCCATGGCGGACAATCTTTATTTATTGGAACAACCCATGTTGTAAAGCTTCCATCAGTTAATGCTTTATTTTTAAATAAACTTTTATCTATAATCTTTTTTAAATAATTTATATCTGAGGCGAGAATGATAAAGTTTTTAGTTAAATCTCTACCTTTAATATTAAAGATATCTTCTACACTTGATTTATTGAATGGATCACATCCAATTCCATATATTCCTTCAGTTGGATAAATTGCATTTCCACCATTTTTGATAATCTCTGAGGCAGCAAAAGGATCAAGTTTTGGTATCATTTTTTAGCTCGTGTTCTACGAGCGCGTCTCTTAGGTGCATTTTTTATCATTTCAATACATGTAAGTTCATCTAGGGATTTTGGGTCAACATCTTTTGGTATACGCACATTTTTCTTGCCGTCAGTTATATACGGCCCATACATTCCATTGAGTACCTTTATTCCTGATGAATCAAATATATTAATTTCTCTATTTGCATCAATTTCTCTTTTTTCTTCAATACGCGTAATAGCCTCGGCTTCTGATAGAGAAAAAATATCAATATCCTTCATTGATACATTAGTTTTACCACATTTAACATAAGGTCCAAATGGACCAATATTTATAAGTATTTCCTCTTTTTCGAATTCCCCAATCTTTTCGGGCAGCTTAAACAGTCGAATTGCATCATCAAGCGTTATTGAATCAATATTCTTTTTTTGATCAGGTGTCAATGCTGCCCATTTTGGTTTTTCTTCATCTTCTTTTGTGCCCATTTGAATTGTTGGCCCATATCTAGTTAGTCTTACGGTCACAGGCCTTTTTGTTTCTGGATGGATTCCTAAGTCTTTAAGTTCTCTTTGTTCAGAGATATCAACAGTTTTAATTTTTTCATCAAGATTCTCCTTAAATGGCTTATATGTTTTTTCAACACATTCCATATATTCTTTTTCACCATTTGCTATTTTATCTAAATCTTCTTCAAGACGGGCAGTAAAATCATAATCAACTAAGTCATCTCTAAAATGGTTTATGAGAGTCTCATAGACAACCTTAGCTAATGCTGTCGGCTGAAAATTACTTTTTTCTGGATCAACATAATTACTCTCCATTATTTTATTAATAATAGTCACATATGTTGACGGTCTTCCAATACCTAATTCCTCCAGCGCTTGTATTAAACTCGCTTGATTGTATCTAGCAGGAGGCTGAGTAAATTTTTGTTCCGCATTAACACTATCAAGATTTAGCTCATCATTTATTTTCAAGCTTTCCAGTATTTTTTTATTCTCTTTTTCTTTTTCATCATTATCACTAAAACTATAAACTTCTTTGAATCCAGGAAACTCTAGATATGAACCAGAATATTTAAATGTGAAATCATTTTCCATAGATAGGTCTATTGATACTGTTTTGCTAATAGAGTCTTTCATTTGAGATGCCAATGTTCTTTTCCATATTAAATCATATAGCTTATAATCATTTTCTTCGAGATACTTTTTCACAGCACTAGGTGTATTTGACATAGATGTCGGCCTTATTGCCTCATGGGCCTCTTGTGCATTTTTTGATTTACCTTTGTATATTCTTACTTGATCCTCTGCTAGCGTTGGGTGATTTTTTTTAAGATATGATGAAATATCGGATAAAGCATCTTTTGACAAGTTTGTTGAATCTGTTCTCATATAACTTATCAAACCAACGGGTTGACCACTCCCTATATCCATCCCTTGATAGAGTCTTTGTGCTATTGCAGAGGTTTGTTTAACAGAAAGCCCAAGACTTGTATAAGCGGTTTGTTGCAAAGATGCAGTTGTGAATGGGGCCTTAGGTTTGGTTTTTCTTTGACCATTTTTTATATTTGATACTTTTACATTTTTATATTTTTCTATTTTTGATTTTATCTCTTCAGCGCTTTTAGAGTCATTTATACTTGTAATATTATCTTTTTTTATTTTCTCTCCATTAATTTCTATTAATTCTATTTCTATGTTTCTATCATTATTTGAAACGCTTGCAGACAAATTCCAGTACTCTTGTGGATCAAATGCATTTATTTTAATTTCACGTTCTACGATTAATCTTAATGCTGGACTTTGAACTCTTCCCGCTCTTGCATCACGACTCACCTTCTTCCATAAAAATTCAGAAATATCATAGCCCATTAAGTAATCAAGAGTCCTTCTAGCTAAATATGCATCCCACTGACTAATAGATATTGTTCGTGGATTTTTTAAAGCATCTACAACAGCATTTTTTGTAATTTCATTGAATACAACTCGATGCGTCTCTTTACCTTTTAAGAATTTTGCTTTTTCTAAAATATCATATAAGTGTTTTGATATTGCTTCACCCTCTCTATCCGGGTCAGTTGCAAAATATATTACATCAGCATCCTTCGTATATTTTTTGATGTCATCAATTACAGACTTTTTATTATTTGATACCTTCCAAACTGGCTTAAATCCCTTGTCTACATCAATCCCCTTTCTTGCAGAAGAAACAAGATCTCTTACATGACCAACTGATGCAACGACTTTAAAATCTGGGCCAAGAAATTTTTCAATACTCTTAACCTTTGTTGGTGACTCTACTATCATTAAGTTTTTCATAGCTAACCTAGGCTTAATTATTCTTTTTTTTACTTTATACTATCAAAATAACAATAAGTACAAGACATTAGGTTAAAAAAATGACTTTGAGAACGATATTGCACTACCCAGATAATAGATTAAGACAACTTTGTCCTGATCAGACTGAATATAATAATGAGTTGAAAACACTAATATCTGATATGTTTGAAACTATGTACCATGAGAAAGGTATTGGTCTGTCAGCAATACAGATTAATGTAATAACAAGAGTGATAACAATTGATGTTTCGAAAGATAGAAATGAAAAGATTATACTTATTAATCCCGTTATCTTGGATAAAAGAGAACCTATCGTTTTTGATGAGGGCTGTTTATCTGTTCCTGGATTCTACGAAAAAGTCGATAGATATAATTATATTAAATACCAAGCTAATGACATTAAAGGTAAGCTGTATGAGGCTGAAGCCACAGACTTGCTAGCTGTATGTATTCAACACGAGATTGATCATCTTAATGGAAAATTGTTTGTTGATTATCTATCTGACATGAAAAGATCAAAGATTGAGAAAGGCCTTATTAAGCAAAAACAAAATCCAGAATCGAGTAAAAGATCGGAGAACCCGTATATAAAGTGACTAAGCTAAAGATAATTTATTTTGGAAGCCCTTATTATTCAGTATCGCTACTAAAAAAGATTATTAGTTTAGGACATCAAGTACCTTTAGTAATTTCACAAGGCTCAGAGAAGACGAGAAGAGGAAAAATAGTTCATACATCAATATATGAGTTTTGTGATAAAAATGGATTAAGATGTATTACGCCTGATCAATTTAGTAATCCCGTTGTGGATGATATTTCAAGTATCAAAGCTGACCTCGGTATCGTCTATGCTTATGGAAAAATAATCCCACAATCCATTATTGATGCTACTAGGTTCGGTATCATGAACCTTCACTGCTCACTACTGCCTGCATACCGCGGTGCTGCCCCCATTCAGCATGCATTAATAAATAATGAAACTACAACCGGTGTAACTTATTTTGAAATAAATCAAAAACTGGATGAAGGAAAGATAGTATTGAATAAAGCGTACACTATAAAAGAATCAGATAATTGTACTGCGGTACAAGATAATCTAACTGAGATAGCTGTTGAGTGTTGTTCAGAAGCAATCGATAAAATATGCGCAAAAGAATATATCCAAAGTACATTAATCGAAAAGCCAACTTATGCCAAAAAAATAAAAAAGGAAGATGCATTCTTAAATTGGGATATGAATGTGAGAGCAATGTTTAATATGATAAGAGCGCTCCATTTATGGCCAGTGGCACGCATTAATCTCTTCGGAGATAATATAAAAATACTTGATGCAAATTGTATTGAAAAAAAACACGAATATTCAACTGGTACTGTAGTCAGTTTCAATAAAAATGAATTAGTAATAGCAGCAAAGGAAGGATTTTTATCTATTTTAAAGCTTCAGCTTGAAGGTAAAAAAACTATTACAAGTAGAGATTTGTATAATTCAAATCACCCTATTAAAGAAACTCTTATTAATAATTGCGCTAATATTTCATATAAATCATTATAATTTAAATATTTTATGATGTAGAATTATGACCAGACACATCTATGAAAAAGATAGCAGTATTAGGCGGAGGGCAAGTAGGTTCCTCTTTAGCAAAAATTCTTACCGATGATGGAAATGATATAACCCTTATCGACACAAATCTATCGGTCATTGAAGATCTTCAAGAAGATAATGATATAAAAACTATTCATGGTAATGCTTCATCACCATCAGTTTTAGAACAAGCTGAGGTAAATGATTGCGACATACTAATCGCAACAACGGCAAGCGATGAAGTAAATTTAGTTTCTTGTCACTTAGCTAAGAAGATGTTTAATGTACCCACTGTAATAGCAAGATTACGTAACTCAGAGTTTCAAGTAAGTACATCTGGATTTGATTTAGACTTATTTTCCATTAATTCTATAATTAGCCCAAGTCAGTTAGTTACAGATTTTATAAAAAATATAATCGAACACCCAGGCGCATTCCAAGCATATGATTTTGCTGACGGAAAGCTTCAAGTTATAGGAGCTACAGTTTTAAAAGATGGCCCGCTAGCTGGTCGAAAGTTATCAGAATTTAAAAAACACCTACCAAATGTAGATGTAAATGTAATTGCATTATATAGAGATAGAAAAACACTACCCGTGAATGGAACTACTGTTATTGAAACAGGTGATGATTTATTTTTCCTTGCAACAGAAGAAAATATGAGATTTATGAGTGAATTGAGTAAAAATCAGTCTCGCATAGAGAATATTATGATTGCAGGAGGAGGAATTGTTGGAATGACATTAGCTGATAAACTTTCGCAAAAATTTTCCACGAAAATTATAGAAAAAGACTTAATCAGATCAAAATATTTATCAGAGTCTTTAGAAGACACAGTTGTTTTGAATGACGATATTTCAGATGAGTCCTTATTAGATAATGAGGGGATTGAAGAAGTAGACTATTTCTGTAGCGTTACAAATGATGATCAGATGAATATTTTGTCTGCAAAACTGGCTAAAGATCTAGGAGCAAAAAAATCAATAGCAATCATCAATAAGCTCTCATATAGAAAACTTGTATCTAAAGAAATTGATGTTGTTGTCTCTCCTGAGGATGTAACTATTGGCTCTATTTTAGCTTCTGTAAGAACAAGTGATGTTGTTAAAGTACATTCTCTAGGTTTCGGAGAAGCAGAATTATTAGAAATTATTATCCATGGTGATAATAAAACATCAAAAGTTGTTGGCAAAAAAGTATCAGAATTAGAATTACCATCAGGTTGCAGAATAGGTGCAATCTACAGGGAAGGAAAAGTCATTCTATTAAATGAAGATGTAAGCATACAAAGTAATGATCGATTAATTATTTATTTACTTCATAAAAAAGATTTTTCTAAACTTGCGAAACTACTTCAAGTAAGTATTGGCTTTTTCTAAATGAACTATTATCAAATACTTAAAATAACTGGCATTATCCTATTAATTTTTAGTTTTTTCTTACTAATACCGTTAATAGCATCTTTTTACTACGCTATTAGTGTAGACAATTTTCTACAATCTTTTTTGATAGTTTTTTTTTCTGGGCTAATCACATATTTTCCTAATAAAAAAGAAAAATCACAAATTAAAATAAAAGAAGGGTTTCTTATTGTTGCAATTTTTTGGTTTGTTTTAAGCATCTTTGGTTCAGTGCCTTTCATTTTAGATAAACAACTCAATCTTAGTTTTATAGACGCAATTTTTGAATCAACTTCTGGTTGGACTACAACAGGTGCCACTGTTATAACAAATATTGAAGAATTGAGTAGACCACTTCTCCTTTACCGTCAATTACTCCAGTGGCTGGGAGGTATTGGGATAGTTGTTCTCGTTTTAGCTATATTACCTATCTTAGGTGTAGGAGGGATGTATTTATATAAAGCTGAAACATCATCACCTATCAAAGATAATAAATTATCTCCAAGAATTAAAGAAACCGCCAAAAGTTTATGGGGTGTTTACCTTATATTAACAATCATATGTATGATATTTTATAAACTCGCAGGTATGAATTTTTTTGATGCTATTGGGCATAGCTTCTCTACAGTTTCTATAGGTGGCTTTTCTACACACAATGAAAGCATAGGATACTACTCAAGTGATTATATAAAAATAATATGTATGGTATTCATGTTTTTATCAGCATTAAATTTTGTTCTACATTTTTTATTCTATAAAACAAAATCTTTTGATAATTATTTTTCTAATTCTGAAGCTAAAACATTTATATTTATAATTATGGGCCTCCTTATTCTGGTGTTCCTTTTTTCAATAGGAGGGAGATTATCGTCAATTAACAATATAGATTTAATCTTCCATGTGTTGTCTTTTGTAACTACATCAGGTTTCACTGTTTCAGAGTATAACATATGGCCTACGTTTATTATTACTCTGATATTTTTATCAAGTTTTATAGGTGCATGTGCAGGATCAGCTGGTGGAGGAATGAAAGTTATAAGAATAACTATTGCTCTAAAGTCTATAAAAAAACAGTTATTAAAAGTAATACATCCCAAAGCTCAGATATCTATAAAAGTTAATGATAAAAAAGTAGAAGATGTAACTATTGAGACTATTTTGTCATTCATAATCCTATATATTGTTATTTTCTTTATATCGTCGTTACTAATTATGATGTCAGGACATGATTTGATCACATCCTTTTCAACAACTGCCGCATGTATAAATAATCTCGGTCCAGCTCTTGGAGAAGCTTATGGGAACTATGCATCTCTCAATGATTTTTCTAAATCGTTACTTTCATTGATGATGATTATAGGAAGGCTTGAGATTTATACATTTATTATCTTAATAACAAAATATTTTTGGAAATACTAAATAGATGTCAAAACCTTTTATATCAAAAAATAATCCGTTTGGTGAATCAGAAGTTAATGGAGAGATTTTTGAATACAAATATTTTTATCCAAGATATTGGCTCACATGGAGTTTTCTTGGCCTAAGTTTTCTAGTTGCATACTTACCAAAATATCTAAGAGCCCTACTTGGTGAACTAATAGGTAAGGTTTTATATAATTTTGGTAAATCAAAAAAAGATATTGTTGAGATAAATATGAAGCTAACATTTGACGAGTTAAGTCAAGAAGATCGAACTAAGTTATCTAAATTATTTTTTAGAAACCTTGGGCATATGTACATTAATTTACCTTTACTTTGGTGGAAGAGTGATAGGGCACTACAAAAATTGATTGACAAAAAAGGTTTAAACTTAATAGACGACAATTTACAGAAAGATCAGAGTATAATTTTATTAGCACCTCACACGTTATCATTAGATTTTGGTGGTCGAGCATTATCTAAGTATGACTTATTAAGTATGTATAAACCTTTTAAAAATGAGCTATTGAATTGGTTCATTGGTAGATCAAGAAGTAAAGATACTGATAAAGTTGTGATCTATCCTCGTGACAAGATTCGTATGAAAACTATTATTAAAAATATGAGAAAACCTAGTGTATTTTATTTGCTTGCAGACGAGGATATAAGTATGGAAGATTCACTGTTTTCTAATTTTTTTGATACTCAAAAAACTGCACTCAAGTCTGTTAGTAAACTTGCAAAAATTACAAAATCTAGAGTTCTGCCATGTACATGCACTTATGACATAAAAAAGCAGAAGTATCATTTTCAAGTATTTCCTGAACTTGAAAATTTTCCATCAGACAATCTTCAGGATGATTGTGCTAAGATAAATTCTGTACTAGAAAAACAAATTATGATTAATAAAATGCAATACATGTGGACACTTAGAATTTATAAGAACAGACCTGATGGAAGTGATATTTATAAGATATAATTGCATATGAATTTTTATAATATTAATAAACCTTTTGATACTCATCGAATTAAAGTTAGCGATATCCATGAGATCTATATTGAAGAATATGGAAATAAAAATGGCGCACCATTAATTTTTTTACATGGAGGACCAGGAGCGGGAACATCTCCAATTTACCAAAAATATTTCAATCCTGAAAAGTATCACTTAATAATGTTCGACCAAAGAGGCTGTGGGAAGTCCACACCTTATGGAGAGGTTTCAGAAAATTCAACTAATCATCTAATAGCTGACATAAACTCAATCTCAGACTATCTAAGTATTGAAAAGTTTTATATTTATGGTGGCTCGTGGGGATCAACACTAGCACTACTTTATGCTGAAACATATCCGGAGAGAGTTATCTCCTTGGTATTAAGAGGTGTGTTTCTGTGCAGAAAAAATGATATCCAATGGTTTTATCAATATGGCGCCTCTGAGATATATCCTGCGTACTGGGAAAATTATATCTCTATAGTAGATAAAGCTATGACAGATGATATTCTATCTGAGTATCACAAAATGATATTTTCTGATGATGAAAAACTTGCCAACAAGGCTTGTAAAGAATGGTCATTATGGGAAGGTAGATCCTCTTGTTTATATCCCACTCGCAATGTGGTTGATGCATTTGATGAGTGCTCAGTATCACTTGCTAGAATCGAGTCTCATTTCTTTGTCAATGACTGCTTTATTGAAGAGAATCAAATTATAAAAAATATAGATAAAATTTTAGGAATACCATGTACAATCGTCCATGGTCAGTATGACGTTGTATGTCCTATTAGACAGGCATATGATCTTAATCAGGTTTATCCAAAGTCTAGACTAATCGTTGCTGAGGACGCTGGGCACTCACTTTTAGAGCCGACAATTAGTAAAGAAATATTGAGTATATTTGATGAACTTGTTGTTTAGAATCATAACATTTTTTCTGATAATTCCATTTATTGTTCATTGCACTCATATATATATTCCAGATAAATCTAGAGAGTCAATGATATATGAACAAAGCTTAAGTGAGATATTTGATGGAAAACATCTTTATATAGATTACAAGTTCGGGAAATATTCAATGTTAGAAGTATATAATGAGGATCATAACACTGCAGTATTATTTTTACACGGGAGGGGGTTAAGCCCTAATGAACAAAATTTGGCATACCCTGTAAGAGTCACATTGAGTAATCTTTACAACACATATAGCCTTCAATTGCCAGTATTAAAAAAACAATCTACATATTTAGAATATACAAAAATATTTTATGATTCAGACGAAAGAATATTATCTGCACTTGAACATATATATAAAAAAAATAATAAAGTAATAATAATTGCACACAGCTGTGGCGTGCATATGCTGATGTCATTTATACAAAATAAAAACTTTACTAACCATATAAGTTCCTTAGTTTTAATTGGAAGTGGGGCTGTAGATAAAGGAGAAAAACTTATTTACGAATATCCTTATGGTAAGATACAAGTTCCAATACTAGATTTATTTGGTGAAAATGATTTTAATTTAGTTTTGAAAAATGCGAATAAAAGAAAGCAACTTATAAAAGAAACAAGTGCTAAATCACAACAGATTAAAATAAAATCATCAGATCATTATCATACAGATAATAGCGAGAGAGTTATAACTTTTGTAAAGAAATGGCTAAGTAATCAATAATATATTAATATATGACATGAGAAAAATTCAGGAAAGTAGAAAAACTAAGGAAACAGACATTACCCTTTCTTTAAACCTTGATGGCTCAGGTAATAGCAATCTCTCTGCAAATTTACCTTTTTTGGAACACATGCTTGATCAAACTACTCGTTATTCCTCAATAGATCTTGACTTAAATGCAAAAGGTGATCTTGAAATAGATGCTCATCATACTGTAGAAGATATTGGAATTACACTGGGTGCTGCATTCGATAAGGCTCTTGGTGATAAGAAAGGAATTCATAGATTTGGCTATGCTTATATCCCTCTTGATGAAGCTTTGTCACGAGTTGTTATAGATTTTTCAGGTCGACCAGGTCTTATATATAATGCAACCTACCCAAGAGCAAGAGTAGGAGAATTTGATGTTGAACTTTTGAGTGAATTTTTCCAAGGTTTTAGTAATCATGCTAAAGCTACTATTCATATTGATAATATTAGAGGAAAGAATGCCCATCACATAGCGGAGACAATATTTAAAGCGTTCGGTAAAGCTATAAATATGGCCATCTCTTTTGACAAAAAAAATATAAATAAGATACCATCGACTAAAGAATTTCTTTGATGAAAAATATTGCTGTTATAGATTATGGGATGAGTAATCTCCATAGTGTTTTAAAATCATTAAAAAAAGTCATTAATAAAAATTATAATCTTTCTATAGCATATTCTTCAAGGGACATTGAAGATGCATCATTACTTGTTCTTCCTGGGCAGGGTGCAGCTAATTCATGTATAGAAAAACTTGCGTCTGACTTTCCAAATCTTAAAACACACATTATGAATAAGCCCTTTCTGGGAATATGCCTTGGGTTTCAAATTCTTTTTGAAAAATCATTTGAGAATGGTGGCGTTGATTGTTTTTCTTTAATAACTGGAGATGTGAAAGATTTTAGAAGCACTATAAAAAAAGATATGAAAGTTCCACATATGGGTTGGAATAAAGTAAACCAAAAATATAATCATATTCTTTGGGAAAACATTCCCGATAAATCTTTTTTTTATTTTGTTCATAGTTATTATGCGAAGGCAACTACTGAAACTAATATACTTTCAGATTCTGATTACGAGATAAATTTTACATCTGCCATTCTTAAAGATAATATTTTTGCTTGCCAATTCCACCCTGAAAAAAGTTCCAAACATGGCTTACAGCTCTTATCAAACTTTATCAACTGGTCAGAAAAATTAACATGATTATATATCCTGCAATTGACATTATAGACAGTAAATGCGTTCGACTTTCAAGGGGAGACTACACTTTAAAAACAATTTACTCAGAAAATCTAAATGACATTACAAAAAATTGGATTAGAGATGGAACCAAATTCATACATATAGTTGACCTTGATGGAGCTAAGGCTGGTATCCCTACTAATATTGAAAATATTCTTGATATAAGAAAATCATTCCCAAATATTTTCATGCAGGTTGGTGGAGGAATTAGAACTATAGACACTATAGAAAAGTACATTAGTCATGGTGTGGATCGAATTATTCTTGGTACAAAAGTTTTAAAGAATAAAGAATTTATTTTATCTTTGGACAAAAGCATTAGGCAACGTATTGCTATAGATATTGCTGTTAAAGACGGTAAACTTGCTGGCGATGGTTGGGAAAAAACTGAAAGTGAGAATATAAAATCTTTTATTGAATATCTTGAAATCAATGAGATTAAAATGTTTATCATCACTGATATAAGCAAGGATGGAATGATGAAAGGCATAAGTAAAAATTCAATAAATTCTATATTAAATTATATCACTACAAGCGCAATCATATCAGGAGGGGTTACAACTATGGATGATGTAAGAACTATATTATCTATGGATAAATCAAAAATTAATGGAATGATAATAGGCAAAGCACTTTATGAAGATTCTATCAAACTGTCTGAGGCTATTGATGAGTGTAGCTAAAAGAATTATTCCTTGTTTAGATGTCGACAAAGGAAGGGTTGTAAAAGGGACAAACTTTATAGATATTGTGGACGCAGGAGATCCTGTAGAAATTGCACAAAAATATGATAATGAGGGTGCAGATGAAATAACCTTTTTGGATATTACCGCATCACATGAGGGTCGTAATAATATATTGAGCGTAGTTGAAAGAGTAGCTGATGAAGTATTTATACCTCTGACTGTTGGCGGTGGCGTTAAAAACTTTAATGATGTAAGAGCTTTATTATCTGTAGGTGCGGATAAAGTTACAATAAATACTGCTGCTGTGTCTAATCCTGATATGATCGATGATGTAACTGATAAGATTGGGAGACAATGTATAGTTGTAGCTGTAGATGTGAAAAAAATTGATAATGATTATATTGTTTTTACACATGGCGGTAGAACACAAACTAACCTTAAAGCCTATGATTGGTGTCTTGAATGTCAAAAAAGAGGAGCTGGTGAAATCTTATTGACGAGTATGGACAAAGATGGAACTAAAGATGGATTTGATGTTGAGATACTTAGTAAAATTTCAAATAATGTTACTATACCAGTAATAGCATCTGGTGGAGCTGGGAACTTAGATCATTTATATCAAGCAATTGTTAGAGGAAATGCAGACGCCGTGTTGGCAGCAAGTATTTTTCATTTTGGAGAATATACGATAAGTCAGGCTAAAGAGTACTTGAAAGCCAAAGGTATTTCAGTAAGATAATTTTTTGTGAGGATTGAATGAAAGATATATTAGATAGACTAGACAAAATTTTAGAAGATAGAAAATCTTCAAACCCTAAAGATTCTTATATCGCTTCATTATATAAAAAAGGCAATAATCATATTTGTAATAAAGTGGTTGAAGAAGCTAGTGAGCTTGTAGAAGCTACAAGACAAAGTGAAAATCAAATTATCCATGAATCTGCAGATTTATTATTTCATGTACTTGTATTATTAGCTTCACATGACATTAAATATGCTAGGATATTAGAGGAATTAGAAAATAGATTTGGCACTTCTGGTATAGAAGAGAAAAATAATAGAAAATGATGAGGTAATAAAATGTTAAGCGGAATATCTCCATGGTCAATATTACTTATTTTAATCATAGTTGTTGTATTGTTTGGTACAAAGAAACTTAGAAACGTTGGTGCTGATTTAGGAGCAGCGATGAAGAGTTTCAAAAAGTCCTCAAAAGAAGACTCTACTAGCAATAAAACAATTGACGACGATAATCAAAATAAAAATACTTAACGATGTTTGATATAGGTTTTTGGGAATTATTTTTTTTATTCCTCCTAACACTTTTTGTCTTGGGTCCTGAAAAGCTTCCAGAAGTTGCCTCTTATCTTGGTAAACAGTTCGGTAAAGTACAACGCTACTTTAGTTCAGTAAAGGATCAAATTGACAGCGAGGTAGATAGTACTGACATTAAATCAATATTGAAAGATCAAGAGTTGTCTATATCAGAATTACAAAAAAGAATTAAAGAGACACAATATGAGTCAGAGTCAGACAAATCAGAAAAATCTGATTAAAAATTCATTCGTTCCACATCTATTAGAGCTTAGGAGTAGGCTTACTAAAATCCTATTATCTGTGTTAGTAATATTTATACTATTAATTCCTTTCTCAGGAGAGATTTATAATATTTTATCTATACCTCTTTTGAATGCTCTTCCTGATGGCAGCGAGATGATTGCAATAGATGTAGCATCACCATTTTTAATTCCCTTTAAGCTAGTTATTTATTTATCCATATTCATTGTAATACCATATATTCTCTATCATCTGTGGTCGTTCATTGCACCTGGCCTGTACGCGCATGAAAAGAAACTTATTTTTCCATTGATATTATCAAGCAGCTTTTTATTTTATCTAGGCGCGTCATTTGCATACTTCATAGTATTTCCTTTAATATTCGTTTTTTTCATTGGTATTGCTCCAACTGATGTTGCTGTCATGACTGATATCGGAAGATATTTAGATTTTGTAATAGCGTTATTTTTTGCATTTGGATTCTCCTTTGAGGTACCAATAGTGACAGTACTATTAATAACGTCTGGTATTACAACAAGAGAAAAACTTGCTTCAAAAAGGCCATATATTATAGTGGGTGCTTTTACTCTTGGTATGCTACTGACACCACCTGATGTGATATCACAAATACTTCTTGCCTTGCCTATGTGGCTATTATATGAAATCGGTCTTCACTCCTCAAAATATTTTAAAATAAGAAAATTATCTAATAATAATGAAGAAGTATATAATGATATTGCAAATAAAAAATGAAATCTCAAGGCACTAGAAAAATATGGTTTGTACGCCATGCTCAATCAGAATATAACAAGAAACATCTTTTTACAGGATGGCATGATCCTCAATTAACAGAAAAAGGTATGGGTGCAGCTTTAAATCTTAAGCAAGAATTATCAGATGTTGTATTCGATTATGTATTTAGTTCTCCTTTGCAAAGAGCAATGACTACAGCAATTAGTATTGTAGGTGATTACGTAGACATAACATATGATGATCGTTTGAAAGAAAGAAGTTACGGTGACTGGTCTGGATTAAATAAATCAGATGTTAGAACTAAAATTGGTGATGATGCTTTTTTTTCTGCTAGAAGAGGTTGGAGTACAAGCCCACCTAATGGAGAAAGCTTAAAAGATGTTAGCTTAAGAGTATTGAGCTTTATTGATTCATTACCTAGCAGTGGAAATATATTAGTTGTCTCTCACGGAAATACAATAAGGGCAATTAGCGTTCTGCTTGGCATCAACACTGAAGAAGAGGTATCCTCATATGAAATCAAGACAGGAACTTTTCTACTTTATGAATAAAAAAGCCAGCTTCCTGCTGGCTTCTTTATATACGGAGGAGGTCTGTATATAAGTATATTATCATATTATGATACTTAGTCAATACCAAGTTCAGAAGCTATTCTATCCCATACCTTAATCCTTAACTGTAAAGATGTAATACCGGAATTATATGCTAGCTCATACGCTTCATCGGTATCACAAATCGTATCAAGCAATTTAATAGATAGTGGGCCATGTCTATCTCCATCTATATTTATGTGCCTTTTTAAGTAAGTAAGTAGATTTTTTGTTGAATTGTTATATTCAATGCATGCGACTATATAGCTAAACATATTTGGTATAACTTTTTCTCTACCAAGTGTGAAGCTGCCAACAATTTTTGGTAAATTCCCTGATAGTGCAATATCAAGATCAAATTTAATAAAATCCTTAACCTCATCGTATATGCTTAATTCATCAATAAATTTTTTATCATACTCTTCACTTTTCAATCTTTCAGTTAAAAGATTAATTTGTGAGGCATCAGCATTCATTTTATCCATAGCTAAAAGATAAATTTCAAAGTGAGATATATACCCAATATCATCAATGTCATCACTTTCTTCACACAATACAATTTCATTTATAAAATTAGTCAGTCCATTTTTAGTATTTTGATTCGGCATCCAAGGTATGTCATTGACAGTAATTCCTGATTGAAGCCCCTTAAGCAGACTCATAAATCCCCATACTGAAAATATATGAGACTGCATAAACTGTCTTACTTGATCTGCATTGAGTGTACTAGAAAAAAGCCTATGCGAAGCAAGCGATTGTTTCAGTTCTTCAATTACTTTTTTATAATTATCAAGACTATCCATATTCTCTGTGGGCCCGGCAGGACTCGAACCTGCGACCAATGGATTATGAGTCCACTGCTCTAACCAACTGAGCTACAGGCCCTAATTTAATTTTTATAAGATCATGTTCTTCTTTTTTCTTATATACTTCTGATGATATTCTTCAGCAATCCAAAAAGTTCCAGCCATGCTTATTGAGGTGACAATATTACCATTAAACTTGTCGTTATTTAAATTTCTTTTAAACGTGTCTGCGATTAAATATTGATCTTCATCTAGACAAAAAATCTCAGATCTATATTGCGTCCCGATATCAGGGCCTTGACGATTTAAAGTTGTTGGATCATGTATCTCAAAAAAAAGTTTTAATAAGCTTTCATAGGAAATAGCCTGACTATCAAACTTTACTCGAACTGCTTCTGCATGTTCTGTGTTACCAATACAAACATCCTGATAATTTGGGTTTTTTGTTATACCACCTATATAACCAACCTCTGTATTTAATACTCCAGGTTGTGATAAGAATTTTTCCTCGATACCCCAAAAACATCCTGCAGCAAAAATTGCAAGATTAGTCATTATCTAAAAAACTTTTAAGATTTTGTGCACGTGATGGGTGTCTTAGTTTTCTTAGAGCTTTTGCCTCTATTTGCCTTATCCTCTCTCTTGTGACATCAAACTGTTTACCAACTTCCTCTAGTGTATGGTCAGTATTCATATCAATACCGAACCGCATTCTTAAAACTTTAGCTTCCCTTGGAGTGAGACTAGATAAAATATCACGTGTTGAATCTGATAGACCATCATTGATAGTCTGATCTAAAGGTTTTTCAGCATTTTCATCTTCTATAAAGTCACCTAGATGTGAATCTTCATCATCACCCACTGGAGATTCCATAGATATAGGTTCTTTAGCAATTTTTAAAACTCTTCGAACCTTTTCTTCAGTCATATCCATGTGTTCAGCTAGTTCCTCAGGAGTAGCTTCTTTACCATTTTCTTGGAGAAGCTTTCTTTGTATTCTATTCAGTTTATTAATTGTTTCGATCATATGAACCGGTATTCGGATAGTCCTCGCTTGATCGGCAATCGACCTTGTAATAGCTTGCCTAATCCACCAAGTTGCGTACGTTGAAAATTTATATCCTCTTCTATACTCAAATTTATCCACAGCTTTCATTAATCCTATATTACCCTCTTGAATTAAATCTAAGAATTGTAATCCACGATTAGTATATTTCTTAGCTATGGATATTACCAAACGTAAATTCGCTTCAACCATTTCTCTTTTGGCGTTTCTCTCTTTAATCTCTCCAGTTCTTCTAGCTTTATTGATAACTTTAATTTCTTGAATACTAATTCTCTGCCCAGACTCGATAAGCGTTAGCTTTTTATTAATTTTACTAAATTCTTTCGAAAAAAGTGCCCCATCAGTACCTGGTTTGAGGTGATTATTCTTAATCTCTTCTAGGATATTTATATCTGTCTCATGATTTTTAAAAAGTTTAACAAATTCTTTTTTAGAGAGTGACGTTTGTTTAAGACAAAGTGAAAACATATCTTTTTCATATTTCACAATATTATTAGAAATATCTTGAATTTTTGCTATTAGTTTTTCAATAAAAAGGCTAGTAAA